>JAEEGH010006476.1_pt1 | contig 28700 bp, 22 predicted proteins | sample 9134181 | NCBI WGS metagenome assembly JAEEGH01 (sample SAMN16246544, study PRJNA631951) | gut metagenome | biome: gut microbiome; feature: rumen; material: DP-attached | host: Bos | place: Iran: Karaj | collected 2018-10 | reverse complement strand
TGGTGGTGAAGATGCCGTTGCTCAGCACGAAGAAACTCTTCGAATCCACGCCGTAGTGCGAGGCGATGCGCTCCATCGTCTCCTCGACGCGGGAAATCTCGGCCCCGTTTTCAAGCAGGATATGCCCCGCTTCCGAGGCGATGGCGAGCGCCTGGGCGTGGCGCTGTTCTTCCAATTCTTCCGGATTCTGTAGTTTTTCGGGCATGCGTGCGTCTTATGGGTAAAATCAGGCTTCGTCCTGCAAAGATAACGTTTATTTGATTACATTTGCAGGATGGATAAACCGTAGCCTGAATAATAAGTGTATAATATTATAATTCAACAATCATTCAGATGAAAAGAATCGTTACTGTTATCGCCGCCCTGGCATTCGGCCTCGGCATGATGGCATCCGCCCAGCAGATGCCGCCGATCCCTGTGGATCCGAACGTAAAGATCGGAAAACTCGACAACGGACTGACCTATTACATCCGGCACAACGAAGAGCCGAAGGGCCAGGCCAATTTCTATATCGCCCAGAAAGTGGGCTCCATCCTGGAAGACGAATCGCAGCGCGGTCTGGCGCACTTCCTCGAGCATATGTGCTTCAACGGTACGGAGCATTTCCCGGGCAATGGCGTGGTGAAGTATTGCGAGAGCATCGGCGTGAAGTTCGGCGCCGACCTGAACGCCTATACCAGCATCGACGAAACCGTCTATAACATCGACAACGTGCCCGTGGCCAAGGTCCCGAGCGCCGTGGACTCCTGCCTGTGGATCCTCCACGACTGGGCCGACGGCTTGCTGCTCAACCCGGCTGACATCGACGGCGAGCGCGGCGTGATCCACGAAGAGTGGCGCAGCCGCCAGAACGCGCAGATGCGTCTCTATGAGAAGATCCTGCCCGAGATCTATCCCAATCACAACAAGTATGGCGAGCGCCTGCCTATCGGCCTTATGGAAGTCGTGGACAACTTCCCGTATAAAGTGCTGCGCGACTACTATGAGAAATGGTACCGTCCTGACAACCAGGGTATCGTTGTGGTCGGCGACATCGACGTCAACGAGGTAGAGGGCAAGATCAAGGAGATATTCGGCACCATCACCACCCCTGTTAATCCTGCAGAGCGCTATTATGTGCAGATAGAGGACAACGACGAAACCATTGTGAGCATGGCGACAGACAAGGAGTTCCCCTATGCACAGACCTTCCTCTTCTGGAAGCACGATGCATATCCCGTGGAGATGAGGGGCGACATGAATTATCTGGTTTACAAGTATGCCACCGGAATGGCTTCCATGATGCTCAACGAGCGTCTTGAAGAATTCTCCCAGCTGCCCGAGCCTCCGTTCATGATGGCCCAGTTCGGCTCCGACGAGGACTATTTCCTTGCCAAGACGAAGAAATCCTACATGGGTATCGTCGTTTGTGGCGAAGACCAGCTGAAGAACGCAGTTGCAACGATCTGGCGCGAAATCCTCCGTGCAAAACGCGGCGGTTTCACCGCAAGTGAATATGAGCGCGCCAGGGCTGAATACATGAGCCAGGTAGAATCGGCTTACAATTCCCGCGAGAAGAAGAGCAGCGCTTCCTACTGCGCGGAATATGTCCGCCACTTCATCGACAACGAGCCGGTCATGAGCCAGGAGGACGAACTTGCCCTCAGCCAGCAGCTCTGCCCGAACATCCCTGTCGAGGTGGTCAACCAGCTGTTCGGCCAGCTTGTCGAAGAAGGCAAGAACATCGTCGTGGCCTGCATGCTGCCGGAGAAGGAAGGCGTCACCTATCCCACGATCGACGAGATGAAGAAGATGCTCGCCGACGTGGCGGCCGAAGAGATTGAAGCCTATCAGGAAGAAGTCTCCAACGAACCGCTGCTCGCCCAGATTCCGACGGGCGGCAAGATCGTCAAGAGCAAGGCCGACAAGTTCGGCTATACGATGTACAAGCTCTCCAACGGCGCCACGGTCTATGTGAAGCCCACCGACTTCAACAAGGACCAGATCATCCTGCGCGCCTACAGCCAGGGCGGCACCTCGCTCTATCCGGAAAGCGAAGCCCTCACCCTGAAGAACATCGGCCTGTTCACCGAAGGCGGCGTGGGCAACTTCAGCTCCACGGCCCTGACCAAGGCCCTCGCCGGCAAGCAGGTGGGCGTCAACCCTTACATCAACCTCTACGAGGAAGGCATGCGCGGCAATTCGACGCCGAAGGATTTCGAGACGATGCTCCAGCTGGCCTACCTGTACTTCACGGCCCAGCGCGCTGATGCGGACGCCTTCAAATCGTGGCAGAACAAGACGCGCGCCCAGCTGCTCAACGCCGAGAAGCAGCCGATGACCGCCCTGCAGGATACCCTGACCCGCGCCCTCTACAACAACAATCCGCGTGCGACCCAGATGAAGGCCGCCGACGTGGACAACGTGGACTACGCCCGCGTGATGCAGATCGCCAAGGAGCGCTTCGCCAATGCCGCCGACTTCACCTTCATCTTCACGGGTGCCATCGACGAGCAGACGATGCTGCCGCTGATCGCCCAGTACATCGGCTCGCTGCCCGCCCAGGGCAAGAAGGAGAAAGCCCGCGAAGTGGGCATGGGCTTCACGAAGGGTATGCAGGACAAGGTCTTCGCCAAGGAGATGGAAGTCCCCATGGCCGTCGTGGTCTACATGGAGACCGCCAAGGGCAAGAATGACCTGAAGAACGACCTGACCCTCGACATCGCCCACCAGATCCTCGACATCATCTACACCGAGGAAATCCGCGAGAAGGAAGGCGGTACGTACGGCGTGAGCACGGCCGGCGGCCTGAACCAGCGTCCCAAGGAAACCGATTCCTACCTGCAGATCGTCTACCAGACCAGCCCTGAGTCCTACGAGCGCCTGAACAAACGCATCGAGGAACTGCTCGCCGTATTTGTCCAGAACGGTCCCTCGGAGACCAATATGAAGAAAGTGAAGGATTACATGCACAAGACCTATCAGGACAATCTGCGCCAGAACGGCTACTGGTCGGGCGAGATGTACTACTGGAACAAGTTCGGCATCGACGAGGTGACCGACTACGAGAAGGTCCTGGATTCCATTACGACCGAAGATGTGCGCAAGGCCATCGACAACATCCTGAAACAGCGGAACCAGACCCGCGTGATCATGTACGGAGCAACCAAGTAAAACTATACAGATGAGCCAGCTTCATATCATTGACCATCCCATGATCCAGCACAAGCTGTCGATCATGCGCGACATCCACACCGGAAGCAAGGATTTCCGGGAACTCCTCAAGGAAATCTCCCTGCTGATGGGTTACGAAGTGACGCGCGACCTGCCGCTCGAAAACATCGAAATCGAGACCCCGATGCGGAAAATGACGGCCCGCACGATCTCCGGCAAGAAACTCGCCATCGTCCCGATCCTGCGCGCAGGCCTCGGCATGGTGGACGGCCTGCTGACGCTGCTTCCCGTGGCGAAAGTCGGCCACATCGGCCTCTACCGTGACGAAACTACGCACAAGCCGGTGTCGTACTACTGCAAGATGCCGTTCGACATCGACCAGCGCCTGGTCATCGTCACCGACCCGATGCTCGCCACCGGCGGCAGCGCCTCCGACGCGCTGACGATGCTCAAGAACATGGGCTGCCAGCACCTGCGCCTGATGTGCCTGGTGGCGGCTCCCGAAGGCGTGAAGAAACTCCAGCAGGACCATCCTGACGTGGACATCTACACCGCCGCGCTCGACGAAGAACTGAACAGCGACGCCTACATCCTCCCGGGTCTGGGCGACGCCGGCGACCGTATTTTCGGCACGAAGTAACGCGATGGTCTGGCTTTATCTCCTTTCCGCCCTGCCGCTGGCGCTGTTCATCATCTTTCTGCTGGTGATGGACTCGTTCAAACTGACGCGCTGGACGACGCTGGTCTTCTGCATCCTGGCCGGCGCTGCGATGTGTTTCCTGTCCCGGCTCATCTGCCGGATTCCGGAACTGGCCGCCAGCCGGCTGGCGGTGTCGGCGGTGGAGGAGATTCTCAAAGGCCTGATCCTGTACTATCTGTTGGCACGACACAAGGTGGGCCTGCTCGGCGACACGTCGATCTACGGATCGGCGATCGGAGCAGGCTTCGCCTTGGTGTCGAATGCCTTTTATCTGGCTGCCCACGGCGAGGTGCATGTCGCGCATACCGTATTCCTGGGCTTCGAATCGGCGGTCATGCACATCGGCTGTACGTCCACGCTGGCGATGGCCCTGATCATGGTGCATCAGGGCAAATTCGGCGATACGCGCCGCGCCAAGACCCTCGGTACGGTCGGGGCCTTCATCGCCACGATCCTGATCCACTACGTACACGCCCTGGAGCCCATCAACCCGATTGCGATGACGGTTCTCCTGGTCATCTATTTCGCCATCAGCAAACGCTCGCTCTTCCGCAAGAACAGCAAGTTCGTGCACGAGTGGGTGGATGCGGGCATCGGCAATGAGGTCACGCTCCTGAGCGCCCTGCGGCGCGGGGAGTTCACCGGCACGGAAGCGGGCAAGTATCTGCTCTCGCTCAAGGAGAATTTCCACCCCGAGACCTTCTTCGACATGTACTGCTACGTGCAGACCTATCTGGAACTGTCGATCGCGGCCAAGAGCAACCTGATCCTCAAGGAGGCGGGGATGCCGGCCGTGCACAGTCCGGAAAATTTAGCCCGGATCGAAGAGATCCGGGCGCTCCGCAAGCGGATGGGAAGGACGGGGGAAATCGCCCTCAGTCCGATCGTCAAGCACAACGACGTGAACCGCTGGGCGATGAACAATCTGATCTAGAGATTCAACTCTTTTTTCAGCAGGGTTTCCATATCCTTGGCGTGGAAGGTCACGCCGAGCAGGTTGCCTTCCGGGCTGACGAGGACCATCGTGGGAATCCATTTGAGGTCGTAGGCCACGGAAATCGGATTCTCTTTCCACTTGATCTCGTTGCAGACCACCATCCAGGCGATGTCATTTTCGAAGCCGTATTCCACGAGCGACTGGCGGTCGGTGTCGAACGAGACGCCCAGGAATTCCACGCCTTTCGGCCCGAAATCGTCATAGAGCCGCTTGACGTCGGGCAGTTCGGCGCGGCAGTCCTTGCACCAGGTCGCCCAGAAGTCGAGGACGACGTATTTTCCGCGATAATCGCTCAGCTTGACCGGATTGCCGAGCACGTCGGGCGCTTCGAAATCCGGGGCGGGGGTGCCCATTTCCAGGGCGGGCATATACTGGCTCATATCGACCGTTTCTTCCGCGGCGGGTTGTTCGGTCGCAGGGGCTTTCTGCTTCTTGCCGCAGCCGGCGGCGACGAGCAGGACGGACAGCAGGGCTGCCGAAAGGAGGAGGAATCGGGTTTTCATTGTTCGATGGCGTTAATGTCGACGAGGTTGTTGAGTATGGCGTAAGCCGTGAGTCCCGCAACGGTCTTGATGCCGATTTTGCGGGTGATGTTCTTGCGGTGGGTGATGACGGTGTTGATGGAGATGTTGTGCTTGTCGGCGATTTCCTTGTTGAGCAGGCCCATCGCCACGCTGACGAGAATTTCTTTCTCCCGGTCGGAAAGCGGCTCCTGTCCGTCCGTTTTCGGCCTGGCCGCCGCCGTGGCCGGCAGGCTGCCCCGCGACTCCAGCATCCGGACCATCGGCACGAGGACGTCGTCCTCGATGCAGGTGTGGTGGTCGAGGTCCTGCTCGAGGTGGTAGATCGACAGGAGGACGGCGATGCGCTGGCGGTTGTCGCAGACCGCGGGCAGCGATTTCATGATCAGGTTCTTCAGGTCGGAGAGCGTCTCGTGGATCTGGGCGTGGTTGTCTTCGAACCGGTCGATGGTGTAGCTGGTGTTGCAGTTTCCCTGGAGCAGGTTGCGGACATAGGGGATGACCGTCTTCTCTTCCATTTCGAAGTGCCGCTCCAGTTCCGTGCGGTAATCCGAGAAGAAACGCTGGATGACCTGCTTCTGCGTATCGGTGCAAGGCTCCGTCAGTTGTCGGAGCGCGGCGGCCAGGTCGGCCAGGGAGCGGTTGACGTAGTAGTCGTGGGACTGGTTGAGATAGCGCAGGATGTCGCGGACGCTGCAGCTGCGCAGCATCTCGGCGTCGGGCCGGAAATCGGGCGAGGAGTAAATCTCGCAGAGCAGCAGGAACGTGTCGGGATCGACGTCGGCGGCTTCGCAGATCTGCTCCACGCTGTCGTCGCCGAAGCGCTGGTCGATGCCGAAACGGGAAAGCAGGCCGAGCAGGTGGAAATCCTTTTCCACCAGGTCGGCCATTTTCATCTTCCGGCTGAATTTCATAGGGCTTTCACGTAGCTGCGGCGGCGCTGGAATTCGTGGGTTTCCATCAGGCCGTCGAAGACCGACTGGACCTTCTGGTTGGTTTCCAGCTGGGGATTGGCGTACATCCGGGTCACGCCGTATTTGTGGCAACTGTCAAGCAGATATTTGAAGATCAGGAGGCTGGCGCCTTTGCCCTGATACTGCGGCAGGACGCCGATCATCAGCGCGTCGATGGAATCGTTCTTGCGGAGCGCCCGCAGGATGTGGATGAATCCGAAGGGGAACAGCCGGCCCTTGGCCTTGCGGAAGGCCGTGGAAAGCGACGGCACGCAGAAAGCGAAGCCGGCCACCTGGTCGTCGGCGTCGACGATCACGGCCACGAAGTCTTTGTTCAGGATAGGGATATAGACTTTCAGGTAGCTCTCGATCTGCTTGTCGGTAAGCGGCGAATATTCGTAGAGTTCGGCGAACGACGTGTTGATGAGGTGGAAGAGGTCGACGCCGTATTTCTTGCCCATCTCTTTCATCGACATATCGGTCACGGCGTGCAGGCCGAAGCGCTGTTCGACCAGCGGCGCGAACTGCATCTGCGGGATTTCGCCCACGGGGACATCCACGATTTTCTGGGTCCAGTCGGCGTCTTTGACGAAGCCCAATTGCTCGAGCAGGTCGCCATAGTAGGGATAGTTGTAGATGACCGTGAAAGGGGAGAGGTGGTCGAATCCTTCCACCAGCAGGCCTTCCTTGTCGAGGTCCGAAAAGCCGAGGGGGCCTTTGATCTTGGTGCAGCCGCGTGCCTTGCCCCAGGCCGCCACGGCGTCGGTGAGCAGGCGGACCACTTCGAGGTCGTTGATGAAATCGATCCAGCCGAAGCGGACCACTTCCTCTTTCCAGCGCTGGTTGGCGTTATGGTTGATGATACCCGCTACGCGGCCCACGATCTCGCCGTCGCGCTCGGCGAGATATAGCACTTTTTCGCAGAATTCAAGGGCTGGATTCTTGTCGCCCAGCGTATCGTATTCGTCTGAATGTAAAGAATGTACCCAGTAGGGACTGTTTCGGTAGAGATGTTCGGGAAATGCGATGAACCGGCCGAGGTCGCGCCGGGTTTGCACTTCTTTCAGGACAAGTGTCATTTCAGGTTTTAGGTTAATTCTACAAAATTAGGATATTTTTACTACTTTTGGCCGATTTTTCTAAAAACCTGAATCCGCGATGAGCAATTACTTTTATGATATGCTGCCCGCCGACGAACTCGCCCGGCTGCCGTATATCCCCACTGTCCCCGAATTCGTTGCCTGGCTGGAAAGCAATTATGCCGACATGCCGGCCCTGTGCGACCACGTCAATACATATTCCTATAAACAGCTCGGCGAGCGCATCGCGCACCGCCGCGCCTTCATCGACGGCATCGGCCTTCCGAAAGGCGCCAACATCGGCGTGTTCGACCGCAACAGCGCCGACGCCATCGAGCTGTTCCTGGCCATCACGTCGGCCGGCTACACGGCCCTGATGCTCCCCGCCGGCCTGCCCGCTCCGGCCATCGCCGGCTGCTGCGCCCGCTTTGACCTCCAGGCCCTCTTCGTCCGCGACGAATTCAAGGCCATCGCCGAAGGCGCTCCGACGAAAGTCTTCCCGGCCTGCTCGACGTCCGAAACCACGGCTCCCGCCGCCGAGGTGGATCCCGATTCCCCGGCTGCCATTTTCTTCACCGGCGGTACCACGGGCGCCCCGAAAGGCGCCGTGCTGAGCCACCGCGCCCTGATGCGCGGCTGCTACAACGCCATCTTCAAGCCCGGCAAGGTCATCGGCGTGCACCGCTATATCGCCCTGCTTCCGCTCAGCCACGTGTTCGGCCTGATCGCCGGCACCATGGGCTGCTTCTATACCGGCAACCTCATCTACACCTGCGAGGATATGAAAGCCGTCATCGGCAAGCTCCCCGTCATCAAACCGACCATCCTGATCATCGTGCCCGGCATCTGCGACATCCTCGCCGGCCTGTGCAAGATGTACGGTCCGCAGTTCCTCGGCGGCCAGCTCCGGATGATCATCTCCGGCGCCGCCAACGTGCCGCCGCGTCTGATCGACATCTTCTCGAAGATGGGCGTGGAATTCTGCTTCGGCTACGGCCTGACCGAGACCGCCAACCTGACTTCGGCCAACGCCGACGCCCTCGAGAAACCGACTTCCATCGGCAAGATCTATCCGGGCCAGGAAGCCAAGGTCGTGGACGGCGAACTCTGGCTCAAGGGCGACAACATCTTCTCCGGCTATTACAAGGATCCTGTCAAGACCGCGGAAGCCTTCTCCGAGGACGGCTGGTTCAAGACCGGTGACCTCGTGCGCTTCGATGAAGAGGGCTACCTCTACATCACCGGCCGCATCAAGAACCTGATCATCCTGGCCAACGGTGAAAACGTGAGCCCGGAGAGCCTCGAAGAACCGTTCTACGCCGATCCTTGCGTCCGCGACGCCATGGTCAAGGAAGACGACCTGAACGGCTCCCGCGTGATCGCCGTGGAGATTCTCCCGCAGATGCCCGCTTTCGACGGCAAGTCCTGGGAAGAGGTGGAAAGCTATATGCGCAACCTCGTGGACAAGGTCAACGCCGGCCTGCCTTCCACGCACCGCATCCTGAAAGTGACGGTCCGCAAGGAAGATTTCAAGCGCACCGGCAGCATGAAGGTCGCCCGTAACCAGTAAGAGCCATGACGCGCGAAGAAGTGTTTGAAGGTCTCAAGGAGATCTTTGCGGGCGTCAAGCCCAAGCTCGACCTGAGCACGGTCGGCTTCGACAGTAAACTGGTGAACGACCTGGGCATCGACTCCCTGTCGATGCTGCTCCTCTCGCTGGCGGCCGAGCACAAGTTCGGCATGCAGTTCGAGACCACCGAAAAGCCGTTCGAAACGGTCGGTGAAGTCTGCGACTACATCGTGGCCGCCGTCGCGAAATAGCGTTATTGCAGCAGATATCCTGCGGCCAGCAGGATTTTGGTCCTGAGAAGTGGATGCAGATCCCCGTGTGAGGCGAGGAATGCGTCCACTTCTTTTTTTGCGCCTTCCGAGGTCTGCGGGCCAAGGATGCGCTTGCACCAGGATGCGGGGAAGAAGATGTCGCCCGTGCGCTGGATTTCGGGAAGGAGTTCGAGGGCGGGCGTGATGCGGCTGACGCTTTCGGCGCCCAGGAGCGGATGGCAGAGCAGGTCGAGGGCGGTGAGGACGCGCGATTCGGGGCGGCGGTTCTCCGGCTTCGCGAGCGAAGCGAAGAAGGCGTCGCGTCCGGCCCGGTCCGGCGCTGCGGCCTGGGCCACGAAATCGAACGTGGCGAGGCGGTCGGGATGGGGGATCCGGCTGCGCTGCGTCTCGCGGATCGTGTCGGCCCGGTCGGGGAAGCGGAGCATCAGCTGGTAGCTGAGGCTGGTATAGTCGCTTTCGCCCAGCGTCAGGCCGCGGGGCGGCCGCTGCTGCTCCCAGATGCCCAGGAGCCAGTCGCAGTTCTTCGCATCGCGGGCGAGCCGCGCCAGGCTGCGGAAGGCCTGCAGGCGCATTTCGTGGTTCCGGGCCGGGTCTTCGGCGATGAGCCGGAGCGTGTGCTCGAGGCGGGGCAGGTCCTGGCCCGAGAAGCGGAGCGCATCGCCGGCATAGCCGAGGAGCGAGCCGAAGATCAGCGGATTGGTCTCGCCGAACAGGGCTTCGCAGGCCCAGTTCAGGAAGCGTGCGGCGTCGATCCGTTTGCGCCAGAGATTCTCGTAAAGGTTCATTGCCAGTTCCAGGCGGGCCGTTTCGCCGAGCACGGCGTACTGGGCGTAGCACGTTTCGGCGTCGGTTTCGTCCATCAGGAAGCAACCGTAGTTCACGCCTTCGACGTCGGGAATCCATTGGCCTTCTTCGCGGTCGGCAAAGGGGATTTCCGGCATGCCGGCTTCCTTGACCCACATCCGGCTCCATTCTTCGACGTCGAAGTCGGCTTCCCGTTCGAGGATGGCGATCAGGCCGTCCCAGGTGGCGTTGCCGTAGGCGTATTCGCGCAGATAGGCCTGCAGCCCCTTGCGGAAGGCTTCCGGGCCCATTTTCCGGGCAAGCCCGTCCATTACCACGGGCGCTTTGTCGTAGATGATGTTGCCGTAGATGAGCCCCGCGTTGCGCAGGTTGTCGAGCGGCCGCCAGATGGGATTGGCGCCGACCGTGCGGTCTTCGGCATAGGCGGGCGCGTAGTAGCTGAGCAGGTCGCCGAGGCGGTGGTTGATGGCCGGGAAGGCCGGCCGGACCATCTGCGCGGCGAACCAGTTGGCGAAGACTTCCTTGGTCCAGACGTCGTCGAACCACGCCATCGTGACGTAGTCGCCGAACCACATATGGGCCGTCTCGTGCGAGATCAGCTGGGCGCGGTCGAGCAGCTCCTGCTGCGTGGGCGCCTCGCCCAGGAAGATGCGGCGGTCGTTGTAGAGCGTGGCGCCGGTATGCTCCATGCCGCCGTACTGGAAGTCGGGCAGCACGATGAAATCATACTTGGCAAACGGATAGGGGATGCCGGTGTAGGCTTCCATATATTCGAGTGCGTCGAAGACGAGGTCGAAAACAGCGGGTTTCTGAGCCAGTTTCGCGGGATCCGTCTCGCGGTAGTACATCGATATGGTCCGGCCGTCTTTCGTGGCCATATCGCGCTCAAAACGGCCTGCTACGAAGGAGAAGAGATAGGTGCTCAACGGCTCGGTTTCCGCAAAGGCGATGCGGCGTCGGCCGTCTGCGGCCGTGCCTGCTTCGGCGACGGGCGCATTGGAAACGGCCACCCAGTCTTCGGGTACAGAAAGCGACAGCGTATAGCGGGCTTTCAGGTCGGGCTGGTCGAAGCACGGGAAGAGCGTCCGCGCCCGGTCGGGCACGAGCAGCGTATAGAGGAATTCTTCCCGTTGATTGAGTGATTGTTTGCCGGCGAGGAAGGTAATCTCGACGCGGTTTTCGCCGAACACCGTGTATTTCTTTGGAATTACAATATGCTCGTTTACAATGCTTGCAGGTATGTTATTTCCATTAATGCTTAAGGATAACAGATGGTCGGGTTCCTCGCGGAAATCGAGGATCAGCCCGCCTTTGCGGTCGAGCGTGCAGGTGATGGTTTCCGTGGCGTTCACGGCCGCATCGCGGTCAGCCGACAGGTCGAATTGCAGACGGTAGCGGAGGTCGTGGATCTGCGCGCTGCGCTGGCGGGCGAGATCATAGGAAACGCCCGTTTCGGGCAGGGTTTGGCAGCCCGCTGCGAGGGCGAGCAGCAGGGCCAGCGTCAGGCCCAGATCAGCAATCCTGTGCATATGATGATTCCGGAAACGACCAGGTCGATCAGGCAGAAGCCCATGATGTCTTTCGCGTTGAGCTTGGCAATGGCCAGGGCCGGGATGGCCCAGAATGGCTGGATGAGGTTGGTCCAGGCATCGCCCCAGGCGATGGCCATACCCGTCAGGCCCGGATCCACGCCCAGGTCGGCGCCGGCGGTGAACATAATGGGCGCCTGGATGGCCCAGTGGCCGCCGCCCGAAGGGACGAACATATTGAGGACGGCCGCGCAGAGGAAGGTGAACAGCGGGTAAGAGACCGGGGTCGAGATATTGATGAAGCCGTCGCTGATGACCGTGCCCAGGCAGATGCCCGATTTGCCCACGCCCATCAGGATACCCATGATACCGGCATAGAACGGGAACTGCAGCAGGATGCCGGCCGCGCCGGAGGCCGCTTTCGTGAAGGCGCCCACATAGGCCAGCGGCGTCTTGTGGAGGATCACGCCCAGGAACAGGAAGATCAGGATGACCGTGTTCAGGTCGAGCGAACCGCCGCGGAAGAACAGTTTGATGACCACGAAGGAAAGACCGAGAATGGCGATGATCCAGCTCAGCAGCCGGCTGTTTTCCATCTTTTCAGCCGGCGTGTCGGGTTTGACGGCGGGCTTTTCCGGCTCTTCCATCAGGATGGCGGGATCGACCGTGATCACCTGATTGCCCTTGGGGTGCATCAGCGAATTGACCAGCACCAACGCCACAATGACCAGCGCGACCATAATGAGGTTGTGCGGATCGAGGACCGTTTCGGATATGGGCACCGGATTCACGAGGGCGCCGCGCGTGATCTCTTTCAGGCCGCTGCCGGGCGTGGCCATCGTCAGGGGGATGGAGCCCGAGATGCCGGCGTGCCAGACTACGAAGCCGCTATAGGCCGAGGCGATCAGCAGGCGGTAGTCCACGCCCCGCAGCTTGCGGGCGATCTCGCGGGCGAAGATGGCGCCCACGATCAGGCCGAAGCCCCAGTTGAGCCAGCAGGCGACGGCCGAAACGCCCGTGACCAGGGCGATGGCGCCGGCAGGCGTCTTGGGGAGGGACGCCATCGCGCTGATCCCTTTTTTGATGGCCGGCGCCGCCGCCAGGGCGGAACCGCACACCAGCACGAGGGCCATCTGCATGGCGAAGGCCAGCAGCGACCACACGCCGTTGCCCCAGTGTTCGACCACTTCGAGCGGGGTCTGGTGGCACACGGGCATCGCGACGAGGAAGGCGATGATAGTCAGGAGAACGGCAAAGATGAAAGGCTCGGGAAGATAGCGCTGCACAACCTTGACGCAGCCGCGGATAATTTTCTGGAACATTGCTCAAAGATTGATATACAAAGTTACATCTTTTTTCTATCTTTGCGCATTAATCCGGCTATGAAGAATTTTCTCTTTTCCAACGGCTACTCCAGCGCATTCGACCCGCTCGCACAGGTGACGGGCCGGGGGCTCGTACCGTTGGGAACCGGCATCGTCTCACTCAAATAATACAAATACTCGAATGAAAAGAATGTTTGTCTTGTTTGCCTTCCTTATGCTTTCGTGCACAACCTATGTGCAAGATTTGAAAGCGCAGTCGGAGGGCACGTTGCTTGTTGTACCCCGCCTCGACCTGGATCCCGCCTATTACGGGGGAGAAAGCTGGGGGTTCGACCTGGGAAGCACTTCGTTGTACACGCTCTTCGAAGGAAACATCTCGAAGAATCTGTCATTTTCCGTGTGCAACCATTGGTTCGCTTTCTCTTCGGACATCGCAGACGCGGCCGAACTTTACCGCCTGACCGGAAAAGCGTACGAATGCAACTGGGTGGACTGGGCCAACCTGACCCTGAAACTGGGCAACTTCTTCATTTCCGCCGGCAAGGACTATATGCGCGTCGCCAACTTCGAGATCGAGGAGTATGACTACAACTCGCACTGGCAGATGAATTCCTTCCTCTGGAACAATTTCCAGGTTTACCAGTGGGGCGGCCGCGTCGGCTGGCAGAACACCGACGAGACCCTGACGGTTTCGCTGCAGATGACGACGGATCCGGGAATGAACCGTTTCTTCGAAACCTCCAATCTGGCCAATTACGCATATACCTTCAATACGTTCTATGAAGGCGAAACGGTCTCCGTGATGGGTTCCGTGACCCATTCCGGCTCTTGGGGCTGGATGGGCGCCCTTGGCGCCAAGGTCGGCGTCACCGACGTGCTGACGCTCGGCACGGACCTCAATGTCACCAACTTCCTCAAGTCCGGGTCCCTGTCCCTGGAGGCGAAGGTGTCCGACAAACTCGGTCTGGTCGGAAAGGTGGGCTACGACTCGTTCAGCAGCACCTGGGACGAATATGAATTCGCCGGCCGCTTCTTCAGCGGCGTGCTCTGCAACTGGTATCCGCTTCGCGACAGCGAGGATCTCCGCGTCCATTTCATGGTCGCCCCGTCCGTGACCAAGTCCCTCCTGGGCTCCGACACCGACCTGTATCTGTCGGCCGGCGCCACCTATTTCTTCGAATTCAATCTCTTCTAGCATCCCGCATCCGAAATGGCAGAAGAAAAGGATATCATCATCCGTCTCGACCACATCTCCAAGTCGTTCGGCGACAAGAAGGTGCTCGACGACATCTCCTTCTACGTGAAACGCGGCGAGTTCATGACCTTCCTCGGCCCCTCGGGCTGCGGCAAGACCACGATGCTCCGCCTGATCGCCGGCTTCGGCAAGCCCGATGAAGGCACCGTCACGATGGAAGGGAAGGTCATCAACGACGTTCCTCCATATCAGCGCAAACTCAACACGGTTTTCCAGCGCTACGCGCTCTTCCCGCACCTCGACGTCTACGACAACGTGGCCTTCGGCCTCAAGCTCCAGAAAGTGCCGGAAGCCGAGATCGAAAAGCGCGTCAAGAAAGTGCTCAAGCTCGTGAGCATGTCGGACTACGAAGACCGCGACGTCGAATCGCTCTCCGGCGGACAGCAGCAGCGCGTGGCCATCGCCCGCGCCCTGATCAACCAGCCGCGGGTGCTGTTGCTCGACGAGCCGCTGGCGGCCCTCGACCTGAAGATGCGCAAGGATATGCAGATCGAACTGAAGGAGATGCACAAGAAACTCGGCATCACATTCATCTATGTAACGCACGACCAGGAGGAAGCGCTGACGCTTTCCGATACCATCGTGGTGATGAACGAGGGCAAGATCCAGCAGATCGGCACGCCCACCGACATCTACAACGAACCCGTCAACGCCTTCGTGGCCGACTTCATCGGAGAAAGCAACATCCTCAAGGGCCGTATGCTCCGTGACCGCCGCGTGGCCTTCATCAAGCACGAGTTCGACTGCGTGGATGAAGGTTTCGGCGAAGACGTCAAGGTCGACGTCGTGGTCCGTCCCGAAGACATCTATTTCACGACCGACCCGGCCAAGTGCCAGTTCAAGGCCACCGTGAATTCCTGCACCTTCAAGGGCGTCCACTATGAGATGTATGTCGATACTGATACGGGCTACGAGCTGATGATCCAGGACTACGATCCCTATCCGGTGGGCAGCGAGGTGATGCTTTACATCGATCCCGACGACATCCAGGTGATGAAGAAGGAGCGCGAGGCCAATACCTACGCCGGCAAGGTGACCGGGGAAGGGAAGGTCGAGTTCCTCGATACCGAGTTCAGCTGCGACACGACCGGCTTCCAGACCGGCGACGAAGTCGTGGCCACCATCCGCTTCGAGAAAGTGGACCTGCTCGACAACGACGAGGACGCCGACCTGACCGGCAATGTGGTGTTCATCCTCTATATGGGCGACCACTACCACCTGACGGTGAAGACCGAGGCGGGCGAAAACATCTGGGTCGACACCAACGACATCTGGGACAAGGGCGACTTCGTCGGCATCAAGATCCTTCCCGAAGACATCCAACTCTCCAAACCTGCGGCTGGCAATGAATAAGAGGTCGAGCTGGGCACTGCCGTACTTCATCTTCATGGTGCTCTTCGTGGTGCTGCCGTTGGTGATGATCCTGCTTTATGCACTGCAGGACGGCTCCGGGCATTTCACCCTGGCCAACGTCACCCGTTTCTTCACCGACAAGGATGCGCTCAGCACCTTCGCGCTCTCCATCGAGGTTGCCATCGAGAATACGCTGCTCTGCATCCTGATCGGTTATCCGACCGCATATATCCTGGCCGACAACAAGCTCAACCGGAGTGCCGTGACCGTAGTCCTGTTCATCCTGCCGATGTGGGTCAACGCCCTGATGCGCACGCTGGCCACGGCCGAACTCTTCAGCATGGCCGGCATCCAGCTGGGGAAGGGGACCCTGCTCTTCGGTATGTGCTACGACTACCTGCCCTTCATGATCTATCCGATATACAACCAGCTCAAGAAGATGGACAACTCCCTGTCGGAAGCGGCCCAGGATCTGGGCGCCACGCCGGGGCAGGTGTTCCGCAAGGTCACGCTCCCGCTCTCGATGCCGGGCGTGTGGAGCGGCGTGATGATGGTCTTCATGCCCACCGTCTCCACCTTTGCCATCTCCGAGTTCCTGACCAACAACAAGATCAAGCTCTTCGGTACGATCATCCAGGAAAACATCAACAACTCGATGTGGAACTATGGTGCGGCGCTCTCGCTGATCATGCTCCTCATCATTCTGATCACCACGCTCCTGCAAGGCGATGACCAGCAGGAGGAAACCAGCGGGGCCCTCATCTGATGAACGCGAAGAAGTTTTTAGCCAAATCCTATCTGTGGCTCGTGCTGGTGATCCTCTATGCGCCGATCGCCTTTATCGTGATCTTTTCCTTCACCGAGGCCAAGAGTCTGGGCAACTGGACCGGTTTCTCGACCCAGCTGTACCAGAACCTGTTCAACGGCAGCATGCAGAATGCCAGCGGACTGCTGGCCGCCGTCAAGAATACGCTGCTGATCGCCCTGGCCGCCTCGATCGTGGCTACGTTCCTGGGTACGATCGCCGCCATCGGCATCTATAACCTGAAGGGCCGCAAGAAACAGACGATGACGTTCCTGAACAACATCCCGATGATCAATCCGGATGTCATCACGGGTGTCTCGCTCTTCCTGCTGTTCGTGTTCCTGGGCATTTCCCAGGGCTATCTGACCGTGATCCTGGCGCACATCACTTTCTGCACCCCGTACGTGGTTCTCAACGTGATGCCGAAACTCCGCCAGATGAACCCCAACATCTATGAGGCGGCCCTCGACCTGGGCGCCACGCCGCGGCAGGCGCTGCGCAAGGTGATGGTCCCGGCGCTCCGCCCCGGCATGATCTCGGGTTTCATCCTCTCGTTCACCATGAGTCTCGACGACTTCGCCGTGACCTTCTTCACCCGCGGCACCATCGGGCTCGATACGCTGTCGACCTACATCTACGCCGACGCCCGCAAAGGCGGCCTGACGCCTGAGCTCAAGCCGTTGATGAGCATCATTTTCGTGATCATCCTCATCGTGCTGCTGGTAATCAACATCCGTCAATCCAAACAACAACAAACCGATACGCTAAAGAAATGAAGAAATTCCTGTTCGCAGCGGCGCTTTCCGCCCTCCTGCTGTCGTGCAGCTCCAACCGGGACCAGGTCCTGAAGGTGTACAACTGGTCGGATTACATCGACGAGACGGCCCTCACCGATTTCGAAACCTGGTACAAGGAACAGACCGGTGAAGACATCAAGATCGTCTACCAGACGTTCGACATCAACGAGACGATGCTTTCGAAGATCGAGAAGGGACACGAAGACTACGACGTGGTCTGCCCGTCCGATTACATCATCGAACGCATGCTCAACGAAGGGCTGCTGCTGCCGCTGGACTTCGAGTCGATCCCCGACGAGATCAACTATATCGATGCCAACACCTCGCCGTACATCCGGGAAGTGTTCCGCGAAATCAATCCGGACATCGACGCCAACCAGTATGCCGTGGCCTATATGTGGGGCACTACCGGCATCATCTACAATACGGAGGAAGTCCCGGCCGAGGAAGCCAATTCCTGGAATGTCATCCGCAATCCCAAATATGCGGGCCGCATCCTCATCAAAGACGCTGCGCGCGATGTTTTCAGCCCGGTCCTGATCTATCTGAAGCAGGATGAGCTGAAGGCCGGCAAGGTGACGCTGCAGGATCTGATGCGCGATTCTTCGGACGAGTCGCTGGCCGCCGTCGAAGACTTTCTCAAGCAGGTGAAAGACGGCGTGCTGGGCTGGGAAGCCGATTTCGGCAAGGACCAGATGACCAAGGGCCGCGGCGTGATCTCGCTCAACTGGAGCGGTGACGCGGTCTGGGCCATCGAGGAAGCCGCCGAGGTGGGCGTGTCGCTCGATTACATCGTGCCGGAAGAAGGCAGCAACGTGTGGTTCGACGGATGGGTGATCCCGAAGTATGCGAAGAATGTAAAGGCCGCAACCTACTTCATCGACTATATGTGCCGTCCCGACATTGCTATCCGCAATATGGACGGAACGGGCTATGTCTCGGCCAATGGCGCCATGGAGGTCCTTGAGTCGCAGATCGACGAAGAACTGGAACCGATCGACCTGAGCTATTTCTTCGGTCCTGAAGCTGCCGCCGTGCGCGTGAATCCCGTGCTCTATCCCGACAAGGCCGTCATCGACCGCTGTGCGCTCGAGCACGACTGGGGCAAGGATACCGATAAACTGCTGGCCATGTGGTCGCGCGTGAAGGGCGACAATGCCAGCGGCCTGACCTACGTCATCATCGTCCTGGCCGTCCTGGCCATCGTAGCCGCCATCCTGTTCGGCAACAAGAGCAAGAAGCGCCGCCGGAAGAAAGCACGCCGCTAACAGCAAATCTCATCCCCGGCCAGACCGGGGATCTTTTTTTGTGTCGGAATGAAGATCGCACTCCACGGACATTACGGATACGGGCGGCTTATCCGCACGTCGGTTCCCAGCATCCTGATGATGCTGGTGGGCAGCATCTACAGTGTCGTGGACGGTCTTTTCGTATCCAATTTCGTCGGAACGACGGCTTTTGCGGCGCTCAATGTCATCTGGCCGGCCATTATGATCATCGGAGCAATCGGTCTGATGATCGGAACGGGCGGTACGGCGCTCGTTTCGATGACGAAGGGGACCGGCGATCCGGAACGTGCCGACCAGCTCTTCAGTATGCTGGTACGCTTTACGCTGCTGACCGCCGTGGTCTTCCTGGTTCCTCTTTTCTTCCTGATGGAGCCGCTGGCCCGGATGCTGGGTGCGGAAGGGGAGATGGTGCGTCAGTGCGTCGTCTATGGCCGGATCTGTGCGGTCGGGCTGCCTGCCTTCATGCTGCAGATGGCTTTCCAGTCATTCTTCATGACGGCGGAAAAGCCGCAGCTCGGCACCATTATGTCGCTGGTTTGCGCGCTGACCAATATGGCGCTTGATGCGTTGTTTATCGTCGGGTTCCATTGGGGGCTTGCCGGTGCTGCTGCGGCTTCGATGATTGCCTGCTGCGTAGGCGGTTTCTATCCGCTGTGGTATTTCGGAAGCCGGTTCAACACGAGTTCCCTGAAAATGGTCCGCGCTCCATTTGAACGGAAACCCATCCTGAAGGCCTGCAGCAACGGCTTGTCGGAATATGTCGGAAACATCTCGTTCAATATCCTGGCCATTTGTTACAATCTGCAGTTGCTCCGGATGATGGGGGAGAATGGTGTGGCGGCCTATTCGGTGCTGCTATACTATGGCTATGTCTTTGCCGCCGTCTTCTTTGGCTTCAACATCGCGGTAGCTCCGGTTGTCGGCTACAATTATGGTGCGGAAAACTACGGAGAGCTTCGGAGCCTGCTCCGGCATTCCACGGTCTTGCTGTTTATACTGGGCGCCCTGATGACCCTGGCTTCAGAACTGCTGGCCGGTCCGGCCGCCCGACTGTTCGTGGGCTACGATCCGGAACTGACGGCATTGACCCGGCACGCAATCCATCTGTATATGATCAGTTTCTTCCTGGCCGGATTCAACATCTTTGTTTCCGCCTGGTTCACGGCCTTGAACAACGGGCGCGTGTCGGCGCTCGTATCGTTCCTGCGTTCGCTGGTCTTTGAACTTGGTTTCGTTTTCCTCCTGCCGGCCTTCATCGGGCCGGACGGCATCTGGCTGGCGGTCGATGCGGCCGACGTCTGCTGCCTGATCCTTTCCGTCACCCTGCTCCTGGCGTATCGGAAACGGTATGGCTACTGACGATATCCCTCTATTTGTTTTTTTTGTTCTGAACTATTATCTTTGAGAGACTAAAGCCTCTCTCAATGAATCAGTCCGACAATTCCCGGGTCCAGTTGTGCAGCGACGGTAAATACCGGTGGGTCTATGAAATGAATCTGCTTACCAATCCCACGGTTTTCCTGACGGTGTTCAAAATCTTTTTCTTCATCGCTCTTTTTATATGGCTCGTCGTCGGCCTCTTTGCGGATCTCATCCACGGAGACGTGCAAGCGTTCCTTAATTTTGGAAAAGTGATGTTGATTACCCTGGCCGTCTTCGCAGGCCTCACGCTGTTGGGCGTTCTGATCCTGGCAGCAATTTACGGCGGAAAGTATGTTGTGCTGTTTGAAATGGACGAGGAACGGATCAAACATATCCAGTTGCCGCGACAGGTCAGAAAAGCGCAGGTCGTCGGAGTAATCGCGGCAATGGCCGGCATTGCGGCCAAAAACCCGGCGGCGATCGGAGCGGGGACACTGGCAGCCGGAAAATCTTCGAGTACGTCCGAATACAGGAAAGTCCGCCGCGTCGTCCCTCGTCGGGCGCTTCATCTGATCAAGGTGAATCAACTGTTCGAAAGGAATCAGATCTACGTTCAAAAAGAAGATTTTGACTTCGTTTACGAGTATATCAAATCCCGTTGTCCCCAAAAGAAAGCGTAAGATGAAATACTGTATCTATTGTGGCACACAGCTGCCGGAGGGCGGCAAAATATGTCCGAAATGCGGCAAAAAGGTCAGAACAAAAATGAAAAAAGGCTGCGGAAGTGTGCTTCTTGCCTGCCTGGTCCTGCTCGTCGCCGGTGTAGGCCTGATGACCTGGCTGGATCATTCCGGTCTGCTTGAAGGATCGGAATCGGGACCGAAACCAAGTGTGGGAAATGAAACGGAAGTGATTGCGGCCAAGGGATTCGATCTTGCGGTAGAAAAAGGCACTTTTCCGGAGGGCTCGTCTGTGGAAACCATTCCGGCCTCCGACGGGCAAATGGCTCTGCTGAAGCAGGCCGGGGGTATCTCCAGATTGTCGTCTCCGATGGAGATCGGCAGCAAGGATTATGACGGATCCTTCTTCACATCCGACGTGGTCCTGACCTTGCCGATGGCCAGGAAAGTGGGGGAGAAGGGCAAAGATCTTGGCCGGTACGTTTTCGCATACTATGACGAAACGCAAAAAAAGGTCCGCTACCTTTGGCCTAACCGTTATGACTTGAAAAATAATACCATTTCGGTCCGGATGCCTCACTTTTCGCTGTGGGGTTCGGCCGAATTGACGGAAGAGGAGCAGATCGAGAGTTTTCTTGACGCTTACTGCACGAAGATTGCCGTGGAAAAGGGCCGGCAGGAGAAAGCGGCCGCCGAGTTGGCGCCTTACGTAGAAGCCAAGGCGCAGGCGCTCGGATTGACGAAGGAAGCGGCAGAGGATCTGGTACAATCGACAATCAACTACTTATGCGGGAGTATCTCTCCTGAAGCCACCGGCATCGAAGACATCGATGTGGTTACCGGTACTTCCTCCAGTATCACGACGAACGCAATACGCGCATACTATGACAACGATCCCAGCCGGATGAACGACGAGCTCAGCAACAGCGTGAACACGGCCATGATGTGGGCTTGGAATGGTTTGGGATTCAGCAAGAAAGCGTCAAAAGTGTTCCGAAGCGAATATGTTCAGGAATTTGTTCCGGGGGCTATTGGGACTACCCTGACGAATCTGGGAGGAATCGGATCGATGGCTGGCCGTATGGTGGAAGGCGATTTCAAGGGAGGCATGGAAGAACTGGGCGGTATCCTCCAGGGGATCCATCCTGCGGCGGGGCTGACCACCAAGAGCGTCAAATTCCTGGCTGCGTGCGCGAACACGGGTTTCACTTATTGGAAAGACAACGAGGTGGAAGAACTCTACCAGGTCTATAAGAATGGGGCGAGGGGACTGTTCGGCAATCAGGTACGGCCCTGCGACAGGGAGTCATTCCTGGAATTCCTGAACTATGGCAGCGGCTTTACCAAAGGGAAAGCCGTCTATCGGTTCTATCAGATGGACAAAGCGGCGGAAGTATGCGAAAAATACGGTTGGTCGGAGACGGATTATGCAAAACTTGACCAGCGGCGCCGGGATATCTTCAATCAGCGTGCTGAGTCTGGGCTGCTCGAGTATTTCGAACTTCGCCGCAAGCAGGAAGCTGAGGCGGAGAAAATCAAAGCGGTCGAACGCCGTTGCGTCCAGGATATGCTCAATCCCTATTACGGCGTTTTGTATAGCGACAACTATAAACGGTTCTTCGGCGAATCTTCTGACAAAGATTTCAATATCACAAACCGGCTGGAACGCCTGGTAAAGGTACGCACGTTCATCTCACGGTATGTGGATGAGAAAGAGCTGGCAAAATCCTCCAAGGTCGAAGGCAGTTTCAATTACGGCACGCTCATCAATGAATGGGTCAGTCTGGCATCCCGTTATCCCAAGAATGAAGCTGTCGAGCGTTTCAAGGATTATCTCAAGAGCATTGACATGTTGAAGAAAGAACCCGAAGAAAAACCGGTGAATGAAACGTACGACTTGAAAGATATGAAGAAGATCGCGGATTTCATGAGTGATTTCAATTACCGTATATTTGAGGATTCCTTTAAAGGATGCAAGTTCGAATACGATGAGCGTACAAAAACCGGAACCATTACGATGATTCCTAAGGAAGCCGATAAGTACGTCATTAAAATCGTGGATGCCAATACTATCCGTTTACCGAACGGCCAAACTGTCAAGCGTGATAAAATCGACAACAATTCGAATGCCCAGCCTTTCAAAGTCGAACGCGGCAATCCGGGTACTAAAAAAGTCAAATGATTACGAATAAAAGCGATCAGCCATGAAATATTGTCCCCAATGTGGAACCACGCTTCCCAAAGATGCTCTTTTCTGCAGTGAATGCGGCAGCCGTGCGAAAAAGAAATTATCCATCTGGCGGACCCTCGGATGGTTTATCCTGGTCCCGTCCGTCCTGATCGTGTCGATCTTCGTCTATTATGCGCTGCAGGGCTTTCTGGAGGGGCTTTTCGGACTCGGGTAATATATTCCGTCAATAATTGTATTTTTTCCAAAGGGCCTGCAGGCGGCGGCGGATTTCCGCTTCACGCGCATTGTTGCCGGGTTCGTAGAATTTGTGCCCCTGAAGTACATCGGGCAGGAATTCCTGGTCTACGAAATTGCCATCGAAGTCGTGGGCATATTTGTAATTCTTGTGGTACCCCAGCTCTTTCATCAGCTGTGTAGGGGCGTTGCGCAGGTGCAAGGGGACGGGCGGAGCGTCATTCGTGCTGCTTACAAGCGCCAGCGCTTCGTCGATGGCCAGATAGGAGGCATTGCTCTTGGGTGAGGTTGCCAGATAGATGCAGGTCTCGGCCAGGATGATGCGGGCTTCCGGCATCCCGATCTGATGGACGGCATTGAAGCAGGCCTCGGCCAGCAACGCCGCGTTGGGATTGGCCAGGCCGACATCTTCCGAAGCCAGGATCAGCATGCGCCGCGCGATGAAAAGCGGATCTTCACCGCCTGCCAGCATCCGCGCCATCCAATAAATGGCGCCGTTGGGATCGCTGCCGCGCATACTTTTGATGAAAGCCGAGATGATGTCGTAATGTTGCTCGCCGTTCTTGTCGTAGAGCGCGATGTTCTCCTGCAATCGGTCCGTAACGGTCTGGTTATCGATACGGACAGGGGCGTCAGGCGGAAAGGACTGGACGATTATTTCTATGATATTAAGCAACTTACGTCCATCTCCACCGCTAAAACGGAACAGTGCTTCTTTCTCGTTGACCTCTATTTTCCGTTCCTTCAGATAGGCATCTTCCGTCAAAGCACGGTTTAAAAGCGTATCTAAATCTTTGATTTCCAGTGATTTAAGTACATATACCTGACAGCGGGAGAGGAGAGGGGATATAACCTCGAAAGACGGGTTCTCCGTCGTGGCGCCGATCAGGACAATCAGGCCGCTTTCCACGGCGCCGAGCAGGGCATCCTGCTGGGCCTTGTTGAAACGATGTATTTCGTCGATGAAAAGGATCGGTGCGCCGGCCGTGGCGAACATACGTCCGGATTTCGCCTTATCGATGACTTCACGTACGTCCTTTACGCCTGAACTGATTGCGCTCAGCGTAAAGAATTCACGTTGCAGTTGATTCGCGATGATGCGGGCGAGTGTCGTTTTTCCGACGCCCGGCGGTCCCCAGAGAATGAATGAAGAAATGTTTCCGGTCTCGATCATTTTCCGGAGCACGGCGCCAGGACCGACGAGATGCTCCTGTCCGACATATTGGTCGAGCGTCCTGGGACGCAGGCGTTCGGGAAGGGGGATAAGCGGAATTTCGTACCCGTCAGGCATCTCAATATTATTTATTTAACATAATATAAATTGTGTTAAAATAGGGCTAGTCAGAATTTGCCGCCCGGATCAGGCTCCAGAACGTCACCTGCGCGGCATCTTCCAGAATTGACGAGTCCATTATCTCCCAGCTGTCACGCGGCTCGTGATAATACGATTCTCCGCCGACACTGTAAAAATCGACGGTCGGATAACCTTTCTTCATAAATACGGCACCGTCGGTACGCGGACGTGTCACGTAACGGTTCGGATAGAAACCGAGCGGCCTGTGGACATACCGTTCATTCGCCTGTTTGACGAATTCGATAATCTCGGGAGAATCATATTTATAACCGACCGAGAACCCTCGGCCGATACCTACCTGTTCCAGATTCAGGATAAATTTCACTTTCTCTGCAGGAACGACGGGATTCTCCGTCAAATATGTGCTGCCGGTCAGGCCGGCTTCCTCACCGTCGAGCGACAGGAAAATCACGCTGCGCCTGGGCTTGACCGGACTGTTGGCAAGTGCCTCGGCGACGGCCAGCAGACAGGCTGTCGAAGAATTGTTGTCGTTGGCTCCGGCGATGTGGAACGGAATCATTCCCAGATGGTCCAGATGGGCCGAAAGAATCACATATTCGTCGCAGAGCTCCGGATCGCTGCCGCGGACCATACCCAGCAGATTGTGGCCTTTCGCATCTGTCCGGTGAGACATCGTCATTTCGATCCGGGCCCTTTTCCCGGTTGCAAACGACGCCGGATGCTTCTCCGCACGGAGCTGGCGGATCGTGGAACCATATTCCCTCCCCGACCCCTCAAAGATTGTATCTGCCAGAGAATCAGTTATATATGAATAGACAAAAGAGGGGTCGTACCCGTTGTTGGGACCTGGTACCCAGCGATATAGCATTCCGATGGCACCGTGTGCGACCGCATTGGCCACCTTGTACTGGTGCAGTGTGTATGGGTACCAGAGACGGAGCGTATCGTCGTCGCGGCTGGTGTTCGGGGTCTCCCCTTCTATCAGGACGATTTTTCCGCGGACGTCGATGCCGGCATAATCGTCGTATCCGAGTTCCGGCGCCGATACGCCGAATCCGGCAAAAACGATTTCCGCCTCGGCCATTCCGCTGGCCGATGTGCCGCCGGCATACCATTCTTTCGCCCAGACGCAAGGACGGCCGTCAACCAATACTTCGCACGGGCCGCTTACTTCTGTGCAGACCACCGGATAATCCTGCGCGAATCCGCCCATTCCGGGCAAAGGCTCGAGACCGATTGCCGCATAGCGTTCCCGCACCCACATAAGGGCACGGCGCATCCCGACGGAACCGCTCAGGCGGCCCTGGAATAGCGTAGAATCCGACAGATGACGTACGTCATCAAAAATACGGGCTCCTTTGATATGCTCGAACATCGAATTCAGATACGCCCGGTCCGGGTCTTCATCGGGCACAGGCTGCGCTGCAGCCGAAAGCGGCAGAAGCGCAGTCGCCAATAAAAGCAGGAAGAATCTTTTCATCGTATTATTTCTTTTCATTCAATTGTCTGAGGACTTCCTTGATGGCTGCATCCAGCTGCGGGTCGGCGCCGGTGATGCGGTCCTTGAAGGTGTTTTTCACATAGATGTCCGGCTTGACGCCCAGGAATTCCAGGTCCTGTCCGGCGTTGTTGTAACAGCCCCAGGCCGGCATGCGGGACGAGGAACCGTCGATCAGGCCGACCGACGAGGTGAAGATGATCCAGCGATAGGTCTCCGTGCCGACGATCTTGGCCAGGCCCAGCGTCTGGATGCCGTTGGAGGTGACTTCCGCGTCGCTGAGGCTATGCTCGTTGACCAGCACGACGATCGGCTTGTCGGAAGGCGTCACGTTGGGATGCGACACTTTCGGGAAGTCGCGGTGACTCCACTGGAAGTGCTGCTTCTGCCGCAGGAAGTCGATGACCTCCTGGTGCACGTTGCCGCCGTTGTTGTAGCGCAGGTCAAGGATCAAGGCGTCGCGGTTGACGGCATACGTATGCATCTTGGTCAGGAAGGAATCCAGGTCTTCCCCACCCATCGCACGCATATGGATATAGGCGATCTTCCCTGCCCCGTCTTTCTCGACTCTGGCCTTGCAGGCGTCTTCCCACTGTTTATACTCCAGGTTGCGGAAAGCCATCGGCGACATGGTGTGGACCTTGACGTCGAACTCTTTGCCGGAGCGGGTGAAGGTGAGTTTCACTTCGTCTTTCTGGAGCGGCGTGGAGAGATACTTCTCGCGATTGACCGAAGGAACGATGCGCACACCGTCGACTGCGACGAGCCGGTCGCCCTTCCGGATGTCGATTTCGACCTTGTCAGCGGCCGATCCGGGCAGGATGGAAGCCACGGCATAGGGGTCCTTGTTGTCGAACAGGATGCCCGTCACGAGGGAATGAATCCGGGTCTCCGTCTTTTCTTCAGCGCCCATCGAATTGAAGCCCAGATGCGAGGAGTTCAGTTCGCCCAGCAGGTCGGCCATCAGGGTGCGGAGCTGGTCACGGCTTTTGATGTCGGGCAGGAAGGCGGCGTAGCGGTCGCGGACCGCTTTCCAGTCGGCACTGTGGTAATTGACGTCATAGAAGTTCTGGGCCAGCGTCGCCCAGGTCTCATAAAACATTTGGGAGAACTCGTCGGAAAGGGTCTTGTCGACATTGACTGAAACGGGCACTTCGGCCGCATTCAGGGAATTCGGATCGATCTTGTTGACTTTGCCGCGGGTCAGGTGATAGAGCCCTTCTTTCGAGCTGAAGAAAGCGCCGGGCATCAGGCCTTTGATCGCTTTCGGCTTTGCTTCCGGATCGTTGATGTCCAGGGCGCGGACTTCGCGGACGCCGTCCGAGAAAGTGGTGTAAAGCAGCAGGCTCTTTCCTTTCGTCTGATACAGGTGCAGACCCATCTGGCGGCCGCTGCGCTCCACCGGCGTCATCCGTTCAAAGACGTCATTGGTATCGATGCGCACGACCGAATCCTTGGCCGGCTTCTTCGCATCGAACAGCTGGTCGTACGTGTCGGATTTGAACTGGGTGTCGTATTTCTGCAAGGCCAGTTTATAGAGCTGTCCGCCGTAACCGCGCGGGAACGAGGAGGACGTGGGAGAAGCGACCAGATACAGATATTTTCCGTCCGGCGAGAACACCGGTTCCCGCTCCGTGGAAGCGGAATGCGTCAGGTTGATCAGTTTCTTGTCGGCGAAGGAATACAGGAAGATATCCGGCTCGAAACGGTCCATAGCCTCGAAAGCGAGCCAGCTGTCGTCGCTGGAGAACGAAAGGTTGTACTGCTGGAACGACCAGAACTCGGCATCCGCGATCTTGGCCGTCGTACCGGCATTCACATCGTACAGCATCACCCGGTCGCTGCCGTCCACGAAAGCGATCTTGTCGCCTTTGTTCGACACAGTCAGGCTCTTGACATTGGCTTCGGAGGTGTAGAGGGCCTTTTCGGCGCCTTTGTTGTCGGCCGCGATGCAGAAGAGGTCTACCCAGCCTCGCTGCGTGCGGGTGTAATAGAGGGTCTTGTTGTCGGCGCCCCAGACGACTTCGTGAACGCGCTCGTCATCGGGAGTTGCCAGGCGCTGGAAGTATTTGCCTTTGGTATCGGTCACATACAGGAAACCACGGACGACGAAAGCCAGTTTCTTGCCGTCGGGCGAGACGTCGCCGGCCGAAGGATTCTGCTTCTCGAACGACCGGCGGACCGTGGGATCCGGGGCGGTTACGACAATCCGGGGAACCACGTCCTTACCGCTGGCAGGATCCAGCAGGTGGATCTCATAATCGAGCAGATATGCGATCTTCGAGCCGTTCCAGGCAATGCGCGGATACTGGACGGAACTGCCGAAGCGGGTCAGTTGCACCGGCTTGCCGCCAGGTACATACCGCACGATGTTGGATTCCTTGTTCAGTTCATCGGTCACGTAATACAGGTTGCCGGACGCATCGACCATCGGCCAGGTGTCCTTGCCTTCGTAGTCGGTCAGCGCGACGTATTGTTTCTTTTTGGGATTCCACGACTGGATGTTCGGGTTGTGGTCGCCGACATAGCGTTTGCGCGTCGGGAAGTTGATGCTCTCAGCCGATTCATTGAAATAGAACGTGCCGTCTTTCGGATTCTCGACCAGATTGACCACGGTCGTGAAATAGCCGTCGAACAGCAGCTGCGGCGTGCCGCCGGTCACCGGGACGCAATAGGTCGTACGCCGCGAACCGGAGCGCTGCGATTCGAAATAGAGGGTTTTGGCATCGGGCGACCAGGATACCGGGAAATCGTTGGCTTCGTGATAGGTAAGCTGGACGGCCTCCCCGCCCCCTACCGGAACGACGAAGACATCCAGGTTTCCGTTGATATCGGACGAGAAGGCCAGCCATTTGCCGTCCGGAGAGACGAGCGGATGGTTCTCCTTCCCCTGCATGGCGACGAGACTCAGGGCCTGTCCGCCGGCGGCAGGAACCGTATAGATGTCACCCAGGTATGAGAAATAAAGCGTTTGACCATCGGGCGAAAGCGAGGGACGGCTCGCAAAACGCAGGTTTT
>JAEEGH010006472.1_pt1 | contig 28707 bp, 17 predicted proteins | sample 9134181 | NCBI WGS metagenome assembly JAEEGH01 (sample SAMN16246544, study PRJNA631951) | gut metagenome | biome: gut microbiome; feature: rumen; material: DP-attached | host: Bos | place: Iran: Karaj | collected 2018-10 | reverse complement strand
CGACCTGATGACTAACGCTGCTATTCTGAACCTCGACTACAACGGTCGTCACATCGATACCGGTAAGTGGCCTAAGAACAGCATCACCTTCTCTCCACGTCTCGGTTTCACCTACGATGTATTCGGTGACAAGAGCTTGAAGGTTCGTGGTGGTACTGGTCTCTTCTCTGGTCGTCTGCCTCTGGTATTCTTCACCAACATGCCTACCAACGGTGGTCTGGTACAGTATCAGGCACAGATTAACGAGAAGAACGCTGCTAAGAAGGGCTTCACAATGGACGAGTTCCGCGCTGATCATAATGGCGGTAAACTGATTACTTCTGTTAGTGATATGCTCACTAAGCTGCAGAGCCTGGGTTATCCTACAACTGTTAAGCCTGAGGACGGAACTGTTCCTTCAGCTGTTAACGGTGTAGATCCAAAGTTCAAGATGCCACAGGTATGGAAGACTTCTGTAGCTATCGACTATCAGATTCCTGTTAGCTTCCCATTCACTGTTACTGCCGAGGGTATCTTTAATAAGACTATCAATGCGGTATGTATCTCTGACTGGAGTATTATGGATGCTGGCGGTTTTGCACGTTTCAATGGTGCTGACAATCGTCCTCTCTTCCCATCTCCTTTCCGTAGTGGTACTAAGGCATTCGTGCTCGAGAACACTAGCAAGGGTTATGGTTGGAGCGCAAACGTTACTCTGACAGCTCAGCCTGCCGACTGGATCAGCTTGATGGCTGCTTATACTCACACTGTATCTAAGGAGGTTACCGGTATGCCTGGTTCAGCTGCTGAGTCTGCATTTACCTATATTCCTACTGTTGAGGGTCCAAACAACATCAAGTTGCACAACTCTCAGTATGTAACTCCTGATCGTCTGATTGCTTCTGCTACTATTCACGATAAGTGCGGTAACCACTATAACTTCATCTATGAGGCTTGGCGTGGTGGCTACAACTACTCTTACATGATGCAGAACGATATGAATGGTGACGGTTACAACTACGACGCTATTTATATCCCAACTGATGAGCAGGTTGCTAACAATGTGTTCCGCTTTGTAAGCGAGGACGATAAGAACCGCTTCATGGACTATGTTCATAAGGACAGCTATCTGAGCAAGCATCAGGGCGAGTATGCCGAGGCTTACAGCGTTTACTCTCCATGGGTACACCGCATCGACTTCGGTTACAAGCACGACTTCAAGTTCAACGTAGGTCAGACCAAGCACATGCTGCAGCTCACCTTCGATATGAAGAACGTTCTTAACTTCTTCAACTCTTCTTGGGGTGTTGCTAAGTACCTGAATCCTGAGATTGGTTCAGATGCACGTATTCTGAAGTACGAGGGTATGGATCCTCAGGGTTATGCTACTTTCTCTACTCCAAAGTCTATCGATGGCAATACTAAGACTTGGACTACCAACTATTCTATTGGTCAGTGCTGGTACGCTTCAGTTGGTATCAAGTATTATTTCAACTAATTAATAAAGGTAAGACAATATGAAACTCAAATATTTCATTCCGTCTCTCGTAGCAGTCGTAGCTGCTATGTTTACAGGCTGCTCTAAAGATAACGATCCTACTTATCTTGACGGTCTCCGTGTTTCGCAGTCAATGGTATCTATAGCTTCTACTGGTGGTTCTGCTTCGATTGATGTTGAGACTGCAGGTAGTTGGACTATTACAGGTGCTCCCGCCTGGCTTACCGTTTCACCTGCTTCTGGTTCAGGTAATGGTACTGTAACATTCTCTGCAGATGCCAATGAGGGTCGTAATGCAGACCTTTATTTGGAGAGCGAGGGTAAGACTCAGATTGTTCGCATTGTTCAGGGACTTCAGGTAGCAGCTCCTGCTACTTGTGCTGAGATTAATGCAGGTCCTGATGGAAAGACTTATCGTGTAACTGGTGTTGTTGACCGTATTCTCAACACAATTTATGGTAACTGGTACATCAAGGATGCTACAGGTGAGGTCTATATTTATGGTACACTCGATGCTAAGGGTAATACCAAGAACTTCTCAAGTCTGGGTATTGAGGCTGGCGACGTTGTAACTATCGAAGGTCCAAAGACTACCTATAATGGTACTGTAGAGCTGGTTGATGTTACCGTTGTATCTCACATTAAGTCACTCGTAAAGATCGAGGAGGGTACATCTGCTTCGTTCGATGCAAACGGTGGTGACTTCATGGTTCGTCTGGCTGTTTCTGGTGATGGTCCTTCAATCACTATTCCTGAGGATGCTAAGAATTGGGTAGGAATCTCTTCTATTGTGAAGACAGATTCTACTACCAATGTTACATTCCATGTAGCTGCTAACACCCAGGAGAAGGGTCGTCAGGCTGTGATTGACTTTACTTCTAAATCTGGTTCTTCATCTTCAACAGTATCTACAACTGTTGATCAGATGGGACTTCAGGGTACACTTACCAATCCATTCTCTGTAGAGGATATTATTGCTTACTGCAACAAGCTTGGTACAGAGTCTGGTAGCGAAGTGTTCATTAAGGGTAAGGTTTCTAAGATCCATGTTAGTAAGGGTGCCGAGCAGTACTTCAATTCGCAGTATGGTAATGCTACCTTCTGGATTTCTGAGGATGGCGAATACCATAACGACAAGACCAAGGACTTTGAGTGCTATCAGGTTTACTGGCTCGGCAACAAGAAGTGGGCTGATGGTAATGCTCAGATCTCTGTTGGCGACGAGGTTCTGATTTACGGTAAGGTAACTCTCTACAATGGTACTGCCGAAACATCAGGTAAGAAGGCATACGTTTACCAGATTAACGGTGTTAAGAACGATGCCAATGGTGTTGGTTCACTTGTTGCTCCATTCAATGTAAACGGTGCTGTGGCTGCTATTAGCAACGGTTTCCGAGGCAATGCTTATGTAGAAGGTGTTGTATCAAAGGTTGTTAGCCAGTTTAATTCTAATTATGGTAACGGTACCTTCTGGATTTCTGCAGATGGCGTTTACAATAACGACTATTCTAAGGATTTCGAGGCTTACCGTGTTTACTGGCTTGGCAACAAGAAGTGGGCTGATGGCAACGATGAGATTGCCGTAGGCGATAAGGTTGTTCTTTATGGTGAGCTTACTAAGTACAAGGATACTTATGAGACAAACCAGAACAAGGCTTATGTTTATTCTGTAAACGGAAAGACAGAGTAAAATTTAGATAAAGCTCAAAACTAACGCGCCAAAATGTTGTGGATAGCGACATTTTGGCGCTTTTAAATTCGATAAGTATGAATAAGATGTTTTATTCTTTAGCAGTCTTTGCATTGGTTGCTTGCGGTGGTGGTAGCAGTAGTAGCGATGGTCCTAATCCTACTCCCGATCCAACGCCTACACCTACACCAACTCCTACAGTAGGCAATGCTAATAAGAACGATGCTTCTGAGAATGCCTATCTGGCTCGTTTGGAAATGCCTAAGGCTCGTACCGATTCAAAGGTGATTACCCATACTACCAAGGATTATGGCGTAACCTATTCGGTAGAGTGGGATAGTAATATCCGTGCTCAGCGCTGGACTTGTTATGATATGAACAAGCGCAACGCTGCCAAGAACGGTAATACCCGTAAGTCGCTTTGGCCTGATGGTGATCCCTGGAACTACGATCCCGATGTAGCTACGAGCGATCAGCAGGCCACCTATAGCGAGCTCAGCAAGAGCTATTATCCTGGTTCTAAGGATTATTACGAAAAGGGTCACGTTTGTCCTTCAAACGACCGCCTTTATACCAAGGATGCTAACGAGCAGACTTTCTACATGACTAACATTCTGCCAATGGTAGGTAAGTTTAATGGTAAGCTTTGGCAGAAGATGGAGCTGCAGGTAAACAGCTGGGCTCAGAAGTTGGGCGATGGCGACACCATTTTTATCTGTAAAGGTGGTACCATCGATAAGGCCGATCAGATTCTTGGCAAGACAATCAACAATCATGTCGTGCCCAAGTACTTCTTCATGGCGCTGTTGTTTAAGAACGCTTCTGGCCCCGTACGTATGTTAGGCTTCTGGGCCGAGCATCTGAACGAAGACCATTCGAACGATGCCCTGAAAGGCTATGTAGTAAGCATCGACGATCTGGAGCAGAAAACAGGTATCGATTTCTTCTGTAACCTGCCCGACGATGTCGAGGAACAGTTAGAGGCTACGAAGAGCGAAGACATCATTTCTGCTTGGGGCCTTTAAGCTACTATTTGAAAAGTACTTAGATTTCAATTGAAAAGTACCTGGAACGCAAATGTTTTCTAGGTACTTTTTAATTTTTGTGGTTTTTATGTCATAAAAACTTGCATCCTATTGTTTTATTTTGTATCTTTGCCCCGTAAGTGGAACAAAATTAACTGGTTGGATGATGTAAAGACTTTCTACATTACTATTTGTACTTTTGACAATATCGCTTTCTGTTATGGCTCAGGTTACTACATCTGGTATTACAGGTGTGGTGATGGCTGATGGCGAAGAGGCTATCGGTGCTACCGTTACAGCCAAGCATGTGCCTTCGGGCTCTATCTATCGTGGTGTTACCAATATCGATGGTCACTACACGATTACAGGCATGAAGGCGGGCGGACCTTACGAGGTTGAGATATCGTATATCGGTTTCCAGACATCGCGTTTTACCGATATCCAGTTAGCGCTGGGTCAGAATGCTGTGGTTGATGCCACGCTGAGCGAGGGCTCAGAGATGATTCAGGAGATTGTGGTAACAGCTAAGGCCAACAATACCATGCGTAGCGACCGTAGTGGTGCTGTAACCAGTCTGAACGCTAACCAGATGGCTGCTGTGCCTAATATCGGTCGTTCTATGCTGGATATCATGAAGATGACGCCACAGTCGAGCTCGGCCAGCGGTATGGCTATTGGTGGTGGAAACTACCGCCAGTCGTATGTTACCATCGATGGTGCCTCGTTCAACGATTCGTTTGGTATGGAACCCAGTCCACTGCCTGGTGGCGGCACTCCCATCTCGCTCGAGGCACTCGATCAGATGACCGTTTCGGTTACGCCTTACGATGTGCGTCAGAGTGGTTTTACTGGCGGTGGTGTGAATGCGGTTACCAAGAGTGGTACCAACACCTTTAAGGGTATGGCCTATACCTTCCTGACCAGTTCCGACCTGAAGGGTAAGAAGATTCGTAACGACCGGTTGCCCGTATCCAAGGGGCATAACAGCACCTTTGGCTTGAGCTTTGGCGGACCGATTATCAAGGATAAGCTCTTCTTCTTCCTTAACGGCGAGTACGAGGATAATGTGACGGCTGGACCTGCCGTGATGGCTTATAACCGCAGCGACCAGCCCTATTCGGCTACGAATCGTCGCCCCAAGTTGGCCGAGCTCGAGAGTCTGTCTACCTACATGCAGAACGCTTATGGTATTACCACAGGTCCTTGGCAGAATTATAACCTGAAAACGCCCGCTTATCGCCTGTTGGCCCGTATCGACTGGAACATCAACGACGATCATAAGTTTAACGTGCGCTTCACCAAGTCGAACCGTAAGGAGGCCAACCCCGCTTCGGCATCGCGTAGTATCGGTAGCAATCGCACCTCTATTATCTATGGTGGCAACCAGAACTCGTATGGCGGCAATACCGATTACGGTATGTCGTCGCTCTCAAGCCGTTATATGACCGAGTTCCGCTTCACTTCGGTAGCAGCCGAGCTCAATAGCAAGTTCGGTAAGCTGCATAACACCCTGCGTGGCACCTACTCGTATCAGGACCAGCCCCGTAGCAACGAGTATGGTGTTGATGTACCTGTGGTTGAGATTGTGATGAGCGATGGTCAGGGCCATTATCCTTACTGGGCGCTTACCGGCGATTTGTTTACTTATGGCAATGTGGCCAAGACCAAGACTACCGTGATTACCGACGAAATCAATATCCAGTTGGGTAAGCACAACCTGTTTGGCGGTTTGCAGTACGAGCACAACTGGGCTGCCAACGGCTATGCTCAGGCTGGTGCCGGCTATTATGCCTTCCAGGCCAGTCAGGACGAGATAGATAAGGCCATCGTAAACAACGACTGGGGGCCGATTTTCGCAGTAGATCACACCCGCTTGTTTGGTATCACCTATGGCAATGGCGACAATCACGATCATTTTTTGGCTAAGATGAGCACCAACCAGTGGTCGCTCTATCTGCAGGACAACATGAGCCTCTCCGATCGTTTCCGCATGTCGCTTGGTTTGCGTTTCGAGCTGCCCTCTTATCCCAGTCTGAAGGATAATTTCAACGAGGAGTATTATAAGATTAGCTTTGGTGGCGAGCATTTCCGCACTGATAACGTGCCCAAAGCCAGCATCTCGGTATCGCCGCGTGTGGGCTTCAACTGGGATATTACCGGCAATCGTAACCTGATACTGCGTGGTGGTTCGGGCCTCTTCATCGGTCGCCTGCCGTTTGTTTGGCTCATCTCGGCTGTAGGCAACTCAGGTATGGGACAAACCTCGTATATTGCCTCGCAAACCAAGGGTATTATTCCTACCTTTACCACCAGTCAGCAGAATATGCTGCAGCAGATAGGTGCTCAGAGCAAGATTTCGGTGCCCAGCAGCGCCACTATCCTGAGCGATAACCTGCGTATGCCCAAAACGTGGAAAACCTCGTTGGCACTCGATGCCAAGCTGCCTGGCGATATCGACTTTACCATCGAGGGTATCTATAACCGCGATATCAACCCCGTAGTAGTGGCCAATCGCGACATCTACTGGGATGGCACTTCTACTATCGACTTAGGTCACGGCGATGTGCGCCATAAGATGTCGTATTACGATGCCAACTCTTCCGCTTATGTGCTCGAGAATGCAGGTCATAAGGCCTACTATATGTCGCTCAGCGCCCAGTTGCGTAAGAAGTTCGACTTTGGGCTCGATCTCTCAGCCAGCTACACCATCTCAAAGGCCAAGACCTATACCGATGGTATCGGCAACCAGGTGGCATCGGCCTATAACAACTACCGCAACTCGGTTAATGCCGTTAATGATAACGAGCTGGGTTACGCCACCTACGTGGCGCCTAACCGCTTGCTGCTCTCGGCCAGCTACACACTCAACGAGGGAAAGAACAACACCTCGCACTTCTCGTTGGTTTACGATGGCTACCAGTATGGTTTCCTTACCGAGTATGCTTTCAGCCGTTACAGCTATATCTTCTCGGCCAACGTTAACAGCGACGCCTTGGCGCCTGCCAACCTGATTTATGTGCCCGCCTCGCGCCAGGAACTCGACAGCTGGGACTTTGCCGAGAGTACCTACGGCGCTAACCATCAGGTATATACCGCCCAGATGCAGCGCGACGATTTCTGGGCCTATATCCAGCAGGACGATTATCTGAAGCATCGCACCGGTAAGTATGCCGAGCGTGGTGGCGCTAAGATGCCTTGGCACCATCAGATCGACTTTAAGTTCGAGCATGATATGAGTCTCCTCTGCGGTAAAACCAAGCACACCCTGCAGTTAGGTGTCGATATCCTCAACCTGCCCAATTTCCTTAACAAGAAGTGGGGACTTTACAAGCAGGTTACCGAAACGTCGCTGCTCTCTTATAGCAAGGGTAAATACACCTATAACACCGTTAATGGCGAGCGCCACCTGCACACCTATTCCGATTTCCTCGGTCTGCAGTCAACGTATCAGATTATGTTTACTATTCGTTATCTGTTTAATTAATAGAGATTAATCCTCGCCGAAAGGCGGGGATTTTCTCTGATTTTTTGTTAATTATCCATTTTCACTCCCCTATTCTCAATTATATTTTGTAACTTTGCAACACTAAAAAATTATCTATCATGAATTTAAAGAGGTTGCTACTAATATTATTGAGTATAATTACTTATGTGGATGCTTATCCTGATGGATTCGTGTATTCAAAATATACGGTTTTGGATGGATTAAACGACAACCATGTGCAACATATCCTTCAGTTGTCCGATGGTCGGATGGCTTTTACCACTTTGGGTAATATCAATCTTTATGATGGCTACAGGTTTCAGACGATTCATTTTAACGGTAAAGACATCGACCGATATACCTTGAGTAATTACAAGGGGGCTTATCGGGTTTATGAGAGTAAGGATCATCTACTCTGGGTTAAGAATTTCAAGCAAGTATGGTGTGCCGACCTTAAAACTAATCAATATGTCAGTCATCTTGAAGCATATTTCAGGAACGAGGGCGTTCGCGGCTCTGTGATCGACTTGTTTGTTGATTCAAGTCTGCAGATATGGTTGTTAACATCTCGTGGACTTTGGAACGGTCAGTTTGGACAGATGTTAAAGATATCCGCTCATTGGGGGCAGCTCCAGGATGTAGAGTTTCATAAGGGCAAGGTATTCCTGTTTTTCAGTACAGGTCTTGTTGCTGCTTACGATGCCAAGAGTGGCCGGTTGCAATATACTTCAGATGCGTTTGGTCCTCAGGAACGGTCGTTATATACTGAGACTTCGATGATTACCAAAGGCAGCGACGGACGTATCTATCAGCTTCGTGGTAATGGTTGGACTCATACAGTATGCTTGGTTTTCGACCCTACCACGCGCCGTTGGCAACAGCTGTTGAAAGTACCTTATCTGTTACATACGATGTTTGTTACCCAAGAGGGCAAGATTTATATATCGTGTGCCAAAGGTTTATGGGTGATTGATCAGCAGCAGCACAGCTATGTGCTGAAGGAGCATCTTAAGATAGACGATGGAACGACAGAGAGCGCAGTCTCAAACACAATCTATCAAGACTCTGAGGGCGGTATCTGGATTGGAACCTATAATCATGGTTTGCTTTATACCCATACTCTCCGCAACCGGATGCGTAGTGCTCCGCATCTTAGCGATCTGGGTGTGACCTACGCGTTTCCCGAAAAAAGCGATATTAAGTATTATCAGGCAAGTAGAGTTACCGATACTCTTGTTGATAGTCGAGGTTGGAAGTGGATAAGTACTACGGATGGTGTCCATCTTGAAATTCCAGACAAGCCGGTCAAGCGTTTTTATATGGAAGAAGGTCTGGCTTCTGATTTTGTGCATGGTATTACCGAGGACTTCAATCATCATATCTGGCTTTCAACCAGCAGGGGCATCACTCAGATACGGATTCCGGAATTCCTCTTTTCGAGTTATAGCTGGGCTGATGGTGCCTTAAAAGGCGAATACTCTGATGGTAAAACAGCAACTCTACCCGATGGAAGCATCATCATGGGTGGTCTGAATGGCTGGACATTGTTTCATCCCGACAGTTTGCTAACGCCAGCCATTCCATTACGCCCAGCATTGGTGGGGCTTTCTGTGAATGGCGAGTCAGAAGAGCGTGTAACCTTCCTTAGGGAAAAAGAGTTCGATTATCAGCACAATTCTCTTTCTTTTGTTTTCTCGGCACAAAACTATGCTCAGCCCGAGCGTACGATCTATCGTTACCGTTTGCTGAATGCGAGCGACACCACGTGGAAGGTTGTAACCCCTCATAGCACGCAGGGGATTCTCAGCAACAACGGCATTTTGTCATTGTCATTTGTTCATCTGTCTCCTGGCGACTATACACTTCAGGTTATGGCGTCATTAGATGCTGATGCCTGGCAGGGAGAGATGAGAGAATTTCATTTTGTAATCCATCATCCTTGGTGGTCCACTACATGGGCCTATCTGCTATATGTTGTTTTGATATGTGGTTTTATTGTAGGCTGCTTTGCCTTGTACAGGCATCAAATAAAGATGCGTCATAATGAGGAGATATTGTTGCTGAAGATAAAGAACCTGATAGAGCAGGTAGGACAATACGAGCGACAGACCGATGTGACCGAATCCGAATTGAAGGAAGAGCCGAAGCTGAGCCCTTCCGACAATGAGTTTCTGACTCGGGCTATTAAATTGGTCGAAGAGAATATCGACCAGCCATACACGGTCGAGCAATTAAGTCACGATCTGTGTATGGAGCGTACCGGGCTCTATAAGAAATTAACGCTTTTGATGGATACCTCGCCTGTCATATTTATCCGCAATATCCGACTTCGTAAAGCTGCCGAGATGCTATTGCAAGGCGAGAAAAGCATTTCCGAAATAGCCGTTGCAACAGGTTTTGGTTCGTCCAGCTATTTCAGTAAATGCTTCCAGAAAGCGTATGGATGTAAGCCCTCAGAATATACAAATAAGACAAATGAAGAAATAAGCTGATTCATTTGTCTTATTCTTCATTTGTTTTGTTCAAATCAACATTTGTCTTGTGATAAATGCCTGTTTTTCTAGTACCTTCGCACCGCCAATAAATTCTTTTTATTAAAAACATTTATGATAATTAACAATCTAAAAAAGCCATCAGGGAGTTTTGTATTGGCTCTGATGATGGGGGCTGGAATGGGTAGCATACCCTTACCAGTTTGTGCGAAGGTGATTGTCCAGCATGTTCAGCAGGTTGGGCAGGTGAAAGGTCAGGTAGTAGATGAAAATGGCGATCCCGTTATCGGTGCTACCATTCAGGTAAAGGGCACCAAGAATGGTACCGTTACCGATTTGGATGGTCGTTTTTCGATTCCAAATGCCATTGGCCAAACACTTACGGTATCGTATGTCGGCTACAAGAAGGTAGAGCTGGTGGCAAGTACAGCCTCGTTGAAAATTACGCTTGAGTCGGAGGTGTCGGCATTGAACGAGGTGGTTGTCATTGGCTATGGTACACAGCGAAAGGGTGATGTCACCAGTTCTGTAGGAAGTGTAAAGAGCGAGGACTTTACTGCTGGCGCTATCAATGATGCCGGACTGCTGATTCAGGGCAAGATTGCTGGTCTTGCAGTTACTAACACCACGGGCGACCCAACGGGAGGAACCCAGATATCACTTCGTGGTAATACTACTATTCTGGGTGCATCAACCAATCCGCTGATTCTTGTTGATGGTGTTCCTGGCGATTTTGGCACAGTAGCGCCCGAGGATATCGAAAGTATCGATGTGCTGAAGGATGGTTCTGCAGCAGCTATCTATGGCTCGCGCGGAACAAATGGTGTGGTGATGATAACCACCAAGAAGTCGAAAGGTGACAATATCAATGAAGTGCAGTACAGCGGTTATCTCAGTACCTCAACCATTGCCAAGCGGTTGGATTTTTGTAATGCTGCCGACTATCGCCAGCAAATCCAGGATGGCTTGCGCGATGCTTCTTGGGATCTTGGTCACGACACCGATTGGGTAGGCGAGATGCTGCGCACCCCGCTCAGTCATGTGCATAACCTTTCTTATAAAGGTGGAAGCAGTAAAACGAACTACATTTTCAATTTAAACTATAGAAACCTGCAGGGTATTTTTAAGCGTTCAGACAAGCAGGAGTTCCAAGGTCGTGCCGAGATTAATCACAGCATGTTCGACGACAAACTGCGATTTAATTTCCAGTTGATAGCCAACAAGATTGATTATACCTCTACTGGTGATGGTGGTAGTTTTAATACCTATAGCTATCGTCAGGCGCTGATTCACAATCCTACGGAACCCGTCAAGAATGATGATGGTACATGGCGCGAGAATACCGGAATTTTCAATTACGACAACCCTATTGCTCGTATCTATGAGTGTGATGGCAATCAGGATATCTCGTTATTCCGTGTAAGTTCCAATATTACCTATAATCCTATCAAGGCGCTCACTTTGAAGGCCCTGCTTTCTTACGACAAGCGCAACCAGAATGGTGGTTATTATGAAACCAAACAGCATATCTCTACCATCCGCGATGGTCGTAACGGCTATGCTTCAACAGGTTCGTCGGATAATATGACTAAGCTGTTAGAACTCACGGCGCAGTTCCATCATACATTTGGTGCGCACACTGTTCAAGCTCTTGTGGGCTACAGTTATCAGGGAAACCGCTATACCAACCAGTATGAGCAGAATTACGATTTTCCAACCGACCTTTATAGCTATCATAACATTGGTCAGGGACAGGCTTTGAAAGAGGGGCTTGCCACCATGTACAGCTATATGCTCGATACCAACCTGATTGGCTTTTTTGGCCGTCTGAACTATAACTATAAGGACCGTTATCTGTTAATGGCCAGTATCCGTCACGAGGCAGCCAGCCAGTTAGCAGGTACCGATAAGCCTTGGGGAACTTTCCCATCCCTATCTCTAGGATGGCGTATCACCGAAGAACCGTTTATGCAGCGCCAGCAGATGTTCAACGATATCAAACTGCGTGCCGGTTATGGTGTAACGGGCTCACAACCCAGCCAGTCGTTCCTTGGTAAATCAATGCTTGGCTATGGCGACTACTATCTCTATAACGGCAAGTGGATTCGTGCCCTGCAACCTACTCAGAATGCCAATCCCAGTCTGAGATGGGAGGAGAAGCATGAGTTTGATGTCGGTCTTGATTTTAGTGTTCTCAACTATCGTGTCAATGCAAGTATCGACTGGTACTATCGCCTGATTAAAGGTCTGCTTTACGACTATTCCGTACCCTCTCCTCCCAATCTTTATACACGAACACGTGCTAATGTCGGTGAGATGAGTAATGCCGGTATTGAGGTGATGGTTAACGCTATTCCCGTAAAGACTAAAAACTTTGAGTGGAACACCACCGTTACCTTCTCAACCAATACAAATAAACTGAAGAGTCTGTCGAATGATCTGTATCAGGCCTCTACCGACTACTTTATGACAGGTTGGATACAAGAGCCTATCAAGACCGAGTCGCACATTGTACGCGTAGGTCAGTCGGTAGGAGATATATATGGCTTTAAGGTTGTAGATGTTGACAACGACGGCAAATGGATTTATGAAGACCGAGATGGAAATTTGGTTGGCTATGATGATTTCCAGCACTCGTTCGAGGATAAGAAGGTGATTGGAAACGGTCTGCCCTCATGGTATTTAGGTTTCAACAACCAGTTTAAGATTAAGAATTGGGATTTGGCTGTGAATATGCGTGGTGCCTTTGGATTCCAGATTATCAATTCAGCGCGCGCTTTCTACGAGAACCGCAGCCGTCAGGACTGGAATCGCCTGCGTTCGGCCTACGATAAGGTGTTCGGCAAAGCGGTGCTCAACAGCCTCTGTTCCGAGGAGTTTAATAGCTACTATGTCGAGGATGGCGACTACTGGAAGATCGACAATATCACAGTAGGCTACAATTTCCATCGTATTGGTAAGTACATTAAGGCACTTCGTCTATACGGTTCGGTTAATAATGCTCTGACCATCACAGGTTATAAAGGAACAGATCCTGAAGTATCTGTAGCCGGACTGAATCCTGGCTACGACGATCGCGACCAGTATCCGCACGTGCGCTCATTTACTTTAGGTTTGAATGTCACATTTTAATTAAGAACATAGGATTATGAAAAGTAAAATATATATAGGTATGCTGACCGCAGCCCTTTCGTTAACGGCGGTCTCTTGTACAGAATTGGAGGATACAAGCTATAATAGCATTATTGCAGATGGTTTTCAGCCAACCAACGAGGATGTCGGTTCTCTTTTAGCATCGGCTTATGTGTCATGGCGTAAAACCTTCCTGTTGTGGAATGGTGTGGCTCGTGCCGAGATGTTATGCACCGATGAGGATATTATTCCTGCCCGCCCCAACGGATGGGTTGATGGTGGCGTCTATAAGCGCATGCATCAGCATAAATGGACCAGCGAGGATGATATTCCCTTGCAGTCGTGGGTGCGTACCTACGATGGCATCAATGCCTGCAACCGAGTGCTCTTCCAGATCGAGTCGGGCCAGATCGACCTTGGCGAACGCCAGGCATCTGTCATTTCCGAGTTGAAGGTTCTACGCGCTTCTTATTACTATTTGCTTGACGATTTGTTTGGCAATGTACCTATTATCACACAGTTCGATGTGCCCGAGGGCTACCTGCCCGAGCAGAGCAGTCGTAAGGGAGTTTACGAGTTTATTATCAAGGAACTGACCGAGAATATTCCGAACCTGAGCGAAGAAGTCAATACCGAGTATTATGGTCGATTCAACAAGTGGGCAGGCTATACCTTACTGGCCAAGATGTACCTTAACTCTGAGGTGTTCTCGGCAGGAGCGTATCATGACTACGACAAATGTATCGAGGCCTGTAATCAGGTGCTGAACTGTGGTAAATATCAGTTAGAGTCCGAGCACGCCAATGTGTTCGTCACTCATAACGAGAACTCTAAGGAAATTATTTTCTCGCTTCCTTTCGACGAGACCTACGTGACCGATTGGAACGGTTTTGATTATCATATGTATTCGCTCCAGCCTGAGAATCAGGCCACCTTTAACTTTAAGGAAACTCCTTGGGGTGGTGCATGTGTCATCCCTCAGTATATCGATACCTTTGATCCCGACGATGAGCGCTTGAAGGACGACTTTATTTCTGGTCCTCAGTATGATATGTCGGGCAACCCGCTGAAGTGTACGATGGGCGATTTGGTTGGCGAACCTCTTGTTTATGTCAACGAGGTAACCAGCATCGACGCCTCACAGGAGAATCACGGTTATCGTTGGGGAAAGTTCGAGTATGCCCCAGGCATCACCAATCGCCTGAGCAATGATTTCCCGATTCTTCGCTATGCCGATGTCTATCTGATGAAAGCTGAGGCTTTGTTGCGAACCGGAAAGGCCGACGAGGCTGCTGCCCTTGTGACGATAGTGCGTGAGCGTAATTTTACCGCACATCCCGAGAAAGCTGCCGTAACAGGCGATGCCTTGCTCAAGAACAGCTGCTATGATTATGGCCGCAGAGATAATATTTCAGTAACGCATGACCAGGCTGAAATCAAGTATGGCCGCATGCTCGATGAGCTTGGCTGGGAATTCTCGCAGGAGGGGCGCCGTCGTCAAGACATGATCCGTTTCGGGGTGTTCACTACGCGTTCTTGGTTCTCGCACGATGCCAGTGATGAAACAAAGAATCTCTATCCCATCCCCAATAGTCAGATCCTGACCAATGGAAAGTTGAAACAGAATCCTGGATATTAAGAAGATATGAAAAAACGAACAAGCATTTTGGCAGTACTGCTTTGTATGGCTGCTACTGCAGTTAACGCCGAACCTGTCGAGGTTCAGGCAGGTCCGACTCATGTAAGGCTGGAATTTTACACTCCTCAAACAGTACGTGTCACTAAGGCACCCGTAGGCCATCAGTATGAGAGTCATAGTTTGGTGGTGATAGCCAAGCCCGAAGAGGTGAAGGTTACGCGTAGTGGAAACACCGTGAGCAGCAGTGTGCTCACAGTGAAAATTGACCCGAAGACAGGTGCGTTGACATTCCTGGCAAAGGGTAAAGTACTGCTGCGCGAGAAAGGTGCTCCACAGTTCGAGGCCCGCACAGCAGGCCCCGATGCAGGCAAATACCGTGTCACCCAAACATTCTCGCTCGACCGTCATGAGGCCATCTACGGTTTGGGTACCTTCCAAAATGGCAAGATGAACCGGCGTGGTGAGCACAAATTGATGGAACAGTCAAATCTTGAAGACTTCCAAAATGTGCTGCAGTCCATCAAAGGATGGGGCATCTACTGGGACAACTATTCTCGGACTCAGTTCGACGATGATGCCGTGAATGGCATGTCGTTCTCGTCCGAAGTTGGTGATTGTGAGGATTATTACATGATGTATGGTGGCTCTGCCGACGGTGTTATTGCTCAGATACGTCATCTTTCGGGTGATGTGCCTATGTTCCCATTGTGGACCTATGGTTTCTGGCAGTGCAAGGAGCGCTATAAGAGTGCTGCTGAGGTGCTTGGCGTTGTTGACAAATACCGTAAACTGCAAGTACCTATCGATGGTATCATTCAAGACTGGCAGTACTGGGGTTCAAACTATCTCTGGAACGCGATGGACTTTCTTAACGAAGAGTTTGCCAATGGCGATCAGATGATCAACCAGATACATCAGAAGCATGCTCATTTTATGATTTCGATCTGGGCCAGCTTCGGCCCTAAAACTCAGGCTTACCATCAGCTCAACGAGAAGAATTTGCTGTTCGACTTTGAGACATGGCCCCAGAGCGGACTGCCTTTCTGGCCTCCACGTATGGAGTATCCGTCGGGCGTGCGTGTTTATGATGCTTTCTCTCCCGAGGCTCGCGACATCTATTGGCAGAACCTGAAGCGATTGTTCGATAAGGGTACGGATGCCTGGTGGATGGATTCTACCGATCCGGATTTTTTTAATCCTCAGGATTATCACTACGATCATAAGGCCGGCCCGAATGGCACCTGGCGCTCCCTCCGCAATGCCTTCCCGTTAGAAACGGTGCGTGGCGTGTACCAGTCGCAGCGAAAGGAGTCCGACCAGAAGCGTGTTTTCATCATGACGCGTTCTGCCTTTGCCGGTCAGCAGCATTACGGTTCAGGTTTGTGGAGTGGCGATGTGACGTCGTCGTGGGATATGCTGCGAAAGCAGGTTCCCGCCGGCTTGAGCTATTCGCTTACAGGCTGTCCTAACTTCAATACCGATATTGGCGGCTTCTTCTGTGGCTCGTATAATACCAAAGGTCCTAACTCGGCTCCAACAAATCCACAGTATCAGGAGTTGTATGTGCGCTGGATGCAGTACGCCTTGTTCTGCCCCGTGTTCCGCAGTCATGGTGCTGATGCACCTCGTGAGATTTGGCAGTTTGGAAAGAAGGGTGAGATGGTCTATGACATCATAGAAAAGCTCATTCGTTTCCGCTATCGGCTGATTCCTTATCTATATAGCACTGCATGGCAGGTTACTCGCAATAATGACAGTTATTTGCGTCCTTTGTTCAGTGATTTTGCTTATGACAAGAAAGTGTGGAACATGACCGATGAGTTTATGTTCGGGCATAGTATTTTGGCAGCGCCAATCCTCGAAGCTCAATATACGCAGGAGCGGATTATCCGTGAGGACGCCATGACTGGTTGGGATAAAAAGACTATAAAGGCGGAAAATGGTGACTCTGTTGTTGACTGGAGTGATCTTAAAATTGCTACGAAATACTTGCCAAAGGGAACCACTTGGTATGATTTCTGGACGGGCAAAAGCTATCGTGGTGGACAGATGATTACTATCCAGACCTCTCTAAGTCATATCCCGATGTTTGTACGTGCTGGCAGTATTTTGCCTCTCGGACCGGAGATGCAATATGTCAGTGAGAAAAAATGGGACAATCTGGAAATTCGTCTTTACCCAGGTGCTGATGGTGACTTTACGCTTTATGAAGACGAAGGCGATAATTATAATTACGAGCATGGCGTCTATTCGACAATAGCATTTCACTGGAATGACAGCAGTCATACGCTTTCCATTGGTGAACGACAGGGGCAGTTCCCAGGAATGCTTACTGTCCGCAAGTTTACAGTTGTGCTCCCCGATGGTACATCCCGAACCGTCGATTATAGCGGACAAGAAATAATGATTAAACTGATTTAACTTTATTAAAAGCATTGAATCCTCGCCGAAAGGCGGGGATTTTCTATGATTTTATGTTAATTATCAACTTTCGATTATCAATTATCAATTTATTTGTGTAACTTTGCAGCCAAATTATATAATAGTAAATTGTCAAATTGTAAATAGAGATGGCACAAGAAGATGTATTTAAGAAGATCGTGAGCCACTGTAAGGAGTATGGCTTTGTATTCCCCTCAAGTGAGATTTACGATGGTTTAGGAGCCGTTTACGATTACGGTCAGAACGGTGTAGAGTTGAAGAATAACATTAAGCAGTATTGGTGGAAGGCTATGACGATGCTTCACGAGAACATCGTTGGTATCGATAGTGCCATCTTTATGCACCCCACCATTTGGAAGGCATCAGGTCACGTTGATGCTTTCAACGATCCCTTGATTGACAACCGCGACTCAAAGAAGCGTTACCGCGCCGATGTACTCATCGAGGATCAGATTGCCAAGTACGACGAGAAGATCCAGAAGGAGGTTGAGAAGGCCCGCAAGCGTTTTGGCGACAGCTTCGACGAGGCAAAGTATATGGAAACCAGCGAGCGCGTAAAGGAGACTAAGGAGAAGCGCGACAATCTGCACGCCCGTTATGCCGAGGCTATGCAGGGTCCCGATCTCGAGGCTCTGAAGCAGATTATCCTCGACGAGGAGATTGTTGATCCTATCAGCGGTACCAAGAACTGGACCGACGTTCGTCAGTTCAACCTGATGTTCGCTACCGAGATGGGTGCCAGCGCCGATGCTTCGATGAAGGTTTACCTGCGTCCTGAGACTGCTCAGGGTATCTTTGTAAACTACCTGAACGTGCAGAAGACCGGTCGTATGAAGATTCCTTTCGGTATCGCTCAGATTGGTAAGGCTTTCCGTAACGAGATTGTAGCCCGTCAGTTCATCTTCCGTATGCGTGAGTTCGAGCAGATGGAGATGCAGTTCTTTGTAGCTCCTGGTACCGAGCTCGAGTGGTTCCCCAAGTGGAAGGAAACCCGTATGAAGTGGCACCAGGCTCTGGGCTTCGGTGCTGAGAACTACCGTTTCCACGACCACGATAAGCTGGCTCACTATGCTAATGCAGCTACCGATATCGAGTTCAAGATGCCATTCGGCTTCAAGGAGGTTGAGGGTATCCACTCTCGTACCAACTTCGACCTGAGCCAGCACGAGAAGTTCTCTGGTAAGAGCATCAAGTACTTCGATCCTCAGACCAACGAGAGCTATACTCCATACGTTATCGAGACTTCTATCGGTGTCGATCGTATGTTCCTCAGCATCATGTGTCACGCCTTCGAGGAGGAGAAGCTCGAGAATGGCGAGACTCGTACCGTACTCAAGTTGCCCGCAGCCCTCGCACCAGTTAAGTGCGCTGTTATGCCTCTGGTTAAGAAGGATGGTCTGCCCGAGAAGGCACGCGAGATTATCGACCAGCTCAAGTTCCACTTCAACTGTCAGTACGACGAGAAGGATTCTATCGGTAAGCGTTATCGCCGTCAGGATGCCATTGGTACTCCTTACTGCGTAACTGTCGATCACGACACCCTCACCGATGGTAAGGTAACTCTGCGTTTCCGCGACACTATGGAGCAGGAGCGTGTAAACATCAGCGATCTTAACTCAATCATCGAGGATAAGGTAAGCATCGCTAGTCTGCTTAAGAAGCTTCAGTAAACAATGAAGAATTTAAAATACATATGGCTCGCTTTGATACTGTTCCCACTTGTGGGAATGGTATCATCGTGCACCGAAGATGAGACCGAAGAGGGCGAGTTCGATAACTGGAAACAGAAGAACGAGACCTACTTTAATCAGGTAGTTTCTAATCCAAACTACAAGAAAATCCTGACCTACACCAAGGATGCCACCAATTCAAGTGTCACCGATGCCGACTACATCTACGTAGATGTACTGGAGGAGGGTAGTGGCACCCAGACAGCGCTTTTCACCGACTCTATCTTCTATACCTATCGCGGTAGATTGATTCCATCGAAGACGTACGAGAAGGGTTATGTGTTCGAAGAGTCGTTCTTGGGCGATTTCGATTGGTCAAAATCTGCTATGCGAAAGGCATGCGCTAGTTGGAATCCAGTTGTCACAGCGTCGGGTACAGTATACACTTTGTGGACCGAGGGATTCTGCACAGCCCTGCAGCATATGAAGAAAGGCGACCGTTGGATGGTTTATATCCCCTATCAGCTGGCTTATGGCGAATCAGGTTCTTCGTCTATACCTGGTTACAGCATGGTGGTGTTCGAACTAGCCGTTGCTGATGTGTGGCACCCAGGCGAAAGTCGTCCCGACTTCAAGTAGCACTAAGAATAACAAAACTTTTTATAAAATCCATTGCCTATGCCTAAATACGCCGATTACATTAAACGCATCGAGATCGACTCGCTTTGGAGCGGGAAGAAACATATTGTGTGGGAGCTTAACCGTCAGGTTAACATCCTCAGTGGTACTAACGGTCAGGGCAAAAGTACCATCCTGAATAAGGTGGTAAAGGGTTTGATTGCAGGTGGCGAGTTCCCCTCGCACATGCTCAAGGGTGTTCACTTGGATGTGGTGCCCGAGGATGCCAAGTGGATTCGTTATGATATGATCCGTTCGCTTGATACCAACCTGCAGCAGGCATTGGCCGAGGGCGAGGGATTCCTCCGTCAGGCCTTTTCGGCATTGGCTGGTGTTGGTGGCGGTTCGCTGCTCGATATCCAGCTCTACAACCTGCAGCGCAAGTACCTGGATTATCAGGTAAACATAGGCAATCGTATTATCGAGAAGTTGCAGAGTGGCGATACCGAAGCTGCTCAGCAACTTTCACAAAAAAAGTCACGTTTCCAGGACATTGTAGATGACCTGTTCCGCGAAACGGGCAAAAAGATTATCCGTACCGAGAACGAACTGCGCTTCACCCAGATAGGCGAGGTGCTGCTGCCCTACCAGCTGTCGAGCGGCGAGAAGCAGATGCTCATCATCCTGCTCACCGTGCTGGTCGAGGACAACCAGCCTTACGTGCTGTTTATGGACGAGCCCGAGGTGTCGCTCCATCTCGAATGGCAGAAGCGTCTGGTCGATCTCTGTGTCGAGCTTAACCCTAACGTACAGATTATTCTTACCACCCATTCGCCCGCCATCGTCATGAATGGTTGGGTTGATAGTGTCACTGAGGTAACTGATATAACGGTATAATTTAGCAACGGACTACACGACTTTAGGAATAAGGAAAATCGTAAAGTCCTGTTGTCCGTTGCAAAATAATAAAGAATGGGAAGTAGATTAAAAGATAATCTGAATAGCAAGTATTTCGAGGCGGCCAATGCGCTCACCTCTAAAAAGGCGCGACGTAGGATAGTGGCCTATGTCGAGAGCTACGATGATATCTACTTCTGGCGCACCGTTCTCAGCGAGTTCGAGAACGATAAGCGCTACTTCGAGGTGATGCTGCCCTCAAAAATCAATCTCACACGCGGCAAAAAGTCAGTTCTCATGAATTTTTTGGAGGAAGGAGGAAGGAGTATGGAGGATGGAGATATCCTGGGACGCGATATGATTGCTTGCGTAGATGCCGATTACGACTACCTGATACAGGGTCGCACCCATCAGTCGCAGCGCATCCTGAACAGTCCGTACGTGTTCCACACCTACGTGTATGCCATCGAGAATTTTCAGTGTTACGCCCCTTCGCTGCATAATGTATGCGTGTCGGTAACACTCAACGATCATCGCATCTTCGATTTCCGCGATTACTTCCAGCAGTTCTCCGAGGCCATCTTCCCACTTTTTGTGTGGAGTGTGATGGTGTATCGCAATGGCAATTACTCCAAGTTCTCTATCACCGACTTCTGTCGTATTGCCGATCCGGGCGGTTTCAGTGTGCATAATCCCGCAGCCTCTATCAACAACGTGAAGCGTAAGGTGCGCACCAAGATCAACGATCTGCAGCGCCAGTTCCCCGATGCCAAAGATGAGTATCTGCGTACCAAGGACGATATCCGTGCTTTAGGCGTAACGCCGCAAACCACCTATCTTTATATACAGGGTCATCATTTGTTCGACACCGTTGTGTCGCCCATCCTGTCAAAGGTGTGCAATCTGTTACGCCAGGAGCGCCAGAACGAAATCTATCACGCCTCTGCCCATCGTACGCAGAAGCGAAACGAAATGTCCTGCTACGAAAACTCGCTGCAGGACATTAAAACGATGCTTAAGAAAAACACGGGCTACATGAGTTGCGAGCAATTCCAACGCCTGCAGTCCGATATCCGTTCTTATTTAGACGAAGGTCTCTAAGAACTTAACCGTTCCTTCGATTTTTACTTCGGCGGTAGTGGCGGGCAGCAGGATGGTGTCACCCATACGGAAGGTTGTCTCCTGGCCGTTGGCTTTGATGGTGCCCTCGCCCTTTACGGCAATCAGGATTACAAACGAGTCAAGCTCTGTGTAATCGAGTGTCATAGGCTCAGTCAAGTCGTAAACCGCTGTGGTAAAGTAGGGGCATGTAGCCACCTGTACGCCCTCGTTCTTGGTGCGCTCGTACTCGGCACGATAGTTGGGCAGCACGGTGTAGTCGATGCTCTCGGCCGCCAGCTCGGTGTGCAGCTCGCGGTAGTTGCCGTTCTTGTCCTTACGCTTAAAGTCGTAAATGCGGTAGGTTACGTCGCTTGTCTGCTGTATCTCAGCCACAAAGCAACCGGCACCAATGGCGTGTATGCGACCAGCAGGAATAAAGAATACGTCGCCCTCGTTCACCTCGTAGCGTGCCAGCGCATCCGTAATCGTATCGTTCTCAACCATCTGCTTGTACTGCTCAGGCGTAATCTGCTGTTTCAGTCCGTTGTACAGCTGTGCACCTGGGGCACTCTCAAGGGCATACCACATCTCGGTTTTGCCGCGTGTCTTACCCTGTCGGTGGGCAATCTCATCGGTAGGGTGTACCTGTATGCTCAGGTCCTGACGGGCATCTATAAACTTAATCAGCAGGGGAAACTCGTCGCCAAAGCGCTCGTAGTTCTCCTGGCCCACCAGCTTGCCTTTCAGCTCGCGTACCAGTTGGTTCAGGCTCTTGCCTTTGTACTCACCCTCGCTTACGATGGTCTCGTTGTCCTTTACACCCGAAATCTCCCAGCTCTCGCCTACATTCTCCAGGGTGTCGTTTAAATGCTTAAAGGGGATAATCTTGTCGCCTCCCCACAGTGTCTGCTTCAGCAGCGGTTCAAATTTAATCATTGTCTTAGTTATATTATGTTGTCAATTATCAATTATCAATTTTCAATTCTCCTTCCAAAAGGTACGTGTAAACAGTACCAGCACCGTCATAATCTCCAGACGTCCCATCAGCATCAACGGACACAGAATCCACTTGATGTATTCGGGCAGTATCGACCACGACATCACCGGTCCTATCTGCGTGCCCAGTGTTGGGCCTACGTTGCTCACACAGCTCAGGGCTATGGTAATGGCGTTGGTGTTATCAATGCCAGCCACAATCATAATGGTGGCCGTTACTAATGTCATCAGCATGGTGAGCGTGAAAAAGGCAAACAGCGCCACCAGTTTTGATTGTGGAATACTCATGCCGTTAATCTTTACAGGCAGCACAGCATTGGGGTGCAGTATCTGGCGGAAGTTATTACGTACCACTTTTAGCAGCATCACGCCTCTGATACACTTAAAGCCACCGCTGGTACTACCTGCACAGGCACCTAAGTACATTACCACACCCAATATCACCCAGGTGATATGTGGCCAGGCGCCTGCATCCTCGTTAAACATACCCGTCGTGGTAATAAACGATACCACCTGGAACAATGCAGCACGGAAGGCATGCTCTAAGTCGTAGCCCATACGTGTCAGCAGCAGGTACATAATCCACAGTGTTGCACCTATCACCACGCTTACGTACAGCTTGAATTCCGAGTTGGTCAGCAGCGCCTTCAGTCGCATTTTTACAATGCTTAAATATAATAAGGTGAAGTTGATGCCCGACAGGAATTGGAATGTAATCGAGATATAGTCGATGGTAGGCGAGTGGAAGTACTCCGTGCTCTCGTTGTGTATCGCAAAGCCGCCTGTAGCCGTGGTGGTCATGGCGTAGTTCAGTGCCTCAAACCAGTTCATGCCTGCAGCACAGTACGATAATACGCAGGCCAGCGTTAGTATTAGGTAAATACTCCAGATCCATTTGGCAGTTGTGGTTAGTCGTGGGTGCATCTTGGCCTTGATGGGGCCTGTAGCCTCGGCGGCAAACACCTTTACACTACCACCCACCAACGATGGCAGGATGGCGATGGTAAAGAATACGATTCCCAATCCGCCAATCCACTGGGTGAGTGATCGCCAGAATAATATGCCGTGTGGCAGTATCTCCACATCGTCGATAATCGAGGCGCCCGTAGTGGTAAAGCCCGATGTTGATTCAAAAAAAGCGTCGGTAATGTTGGTAATACAGCCGTGGGTCAGAAACGGAAACATACCGAATACCGAGAACACCAGCCAGGCGGCCGTTACCAGCAGGTAGGCGTCTCTACGGTTCAGACTGTTGTCTGCGTTACGTCCCATATACATAAACGTAAAACCGCTGCCAAAGGTTATCAGCAGCGATATCAGGAATGCCATCAGGTCGTCCTCGTGATACGAGAAAGCCACCAGTGCGCATAGCGACATAAACAATGCCTCTATCAGCAGCAGCGAGCCTATGATTTTACTGATGATACGGAAGTTTACCATATCGCATTCTTCTTGAAGTACTTTTCTATGTTGTTCAGTTTCTGTTCATGACAGAACACCATCACCGAGTCGCCCGCCTCAATCTGCGAGTTACCGTTCACCAGCATACCGCGCCCGTCGCGCACCAGTCCGCCAATGGTCACGCCAAATGGCAGTCCTAAGTCCTTAACCGGTTTCTTGGTCACCTTCGAACCCTCGGCAGCCGTAAACTCAGCCACCTCGCTGTCCACCATCATCAGCGATCGCAGGTTGTTCACGTCGGCATCCAGCAGCATCTGGTAGATATGGCTGGCGGCGATGGTCTTCTTATTGATAATCGTACCGATATCCAAGCTTTCGGCCATGCTCACGTAGTCCAGGTTCTCCACCATCGCTACTGTTTTGCGCACGCCCATCTTCTTGGCTGTCAAACAAGCCAGAATGTTGGTCTCGGCATTCTCGGTCAGCGCCACAAAGGCCTGTGTATTTCTGATGCCCTCCTCTTCCAGCAGTCCCAAGTCGCGTCCGTCGCCGTGTATCACCATCGTGTCCTGGTTCTCCAGCAGCTCGTTCAGCTTCTCGCAGCGCTTGGCATCCTTCTCAATAATCTTCACGTGCATGTAGTCGGGTGTGGTCAGCGCCGCACGTACGGTCGTTTTGCCGCCGCCCATCATAATCACGTTCTTCACGTCGGTATAGTGCTCCTTACCTACTATCTTGCGTATGTAAGGTATATACTCCTTGGTAGTCATAAAGTAGGCCAGGTCGCCCACTCTCAGTTCGTCCATACCGCTTGGTATAATCGTGTCGCCTCCGCGCTTAATGGCCACAATGTGGTACGGGTCGTCGGGGCCGCACAGGTCCTTCAGTGGCTGGTTCAGTATCTCGGCCTGCTCTCTCAGCTTGATGCCCAGCATGGTCAGTGCACCATCGTGTACATCCCAGCGCTGGCGCACCCACGATAGCTTTAAGCCGTTGTTGATATCAATGGCCGCCAGTACCTCGGGGTAAATCAGCGAGTCAAGTCCTAAGTTCTTAAAAAAGGGTTGTAAGCTGGGTGCCAGGTACTCGTAGTTATCAATACGTGCTACGGTTTTCTTGGCGCCCAAGGCGTGTGCCAGTATGCAGGCGTTAATGTTTGTGCTCTCTTCGGGTGTTACGCCCACAAACAGGTCGGCGTTAGGCACACCGGCCTCTTTCAGAGCTCTGATGCTGGTTGGCGATGCACAATACGTCATCACGTCGTACTCGCTCATTTTAGCCAGTCGCTCCTCGTCGTCATCAATCAGAATACAGTCCTGATGTTCTCTCGACAGCAATTTCGACAGGTGAGTACCTACGGCGCCTGCACCTACTATCACAATTTTCATGCCTCCAAAATAGCTTTCTTAATGCCTTCTTCGTCAATGCCCACAATGTGCTGCAGCTCCTTTACGGTGCCGTGCTCCACAAAGTTGTCGGGCAGTCCCAGTCGTGTCACCTTTGGTGCGTAACCGTGATCGTTCATCCACTCCAGCACAGCGCTACCCAGTCCGCCTTGGCGTACACCGTTCTCAACGGTAATCACCTTCTTAAACTTCTTGCCTACCTCTTCCAGAATCTCCTCGTCAATAGGCTTCAAGAAGCGCATGTCATAGTGGGCAATTGACAATTGACAATTGATAGTTGACAATTGTTCAATAGCGCGTGTTACGTTATTGCCTATCGGGCCAATGCTCAGCACAGCTACATCGTCGCCGTCCTTCAGTTTGCGTCCGGTACCCACCTTTATCTCCTCCAGTGGGCATCGCCAGTCCTGCAGCTCGCCGCCACCACGTGGATAGCGTATCACGAACGGACCCTTGTTAGGCAGCTGGGCGGTGTACATCAGTCGTCGCAGCTCGTGCTCATCCAGTGGCGAGCAGATGGTCATGTTTGGTATGGGGCGCAGGGCAGCCAGGTCAAAGGCACCATGGTGTGTGGCACCATCCTCGCCCACCAGTCCCGAGCGGTCAAAGCAGAACACCACGTTCAGGTTCAGCAGAGCCACGTCGTGTATGATATTGTCGAATGCACGCTGTGCAAAGGCGCTGTAGATATTGCAGAAGGGCAGCAGTCCGTCTTTGGCCATACCGCCGCTGAATGTCACGGCGTGTCCCTCGGCTATACCCACGTCAAACGTGCGTTCGGGCATCTCTTTCATCATGATATTCATCGAGCAGCCGCTGGGCATCGCAGGAGTCACACCCACAATCCTGGGGTTCTGCTTAGCCAGTTCCAGCAGCGTGTGGCCGAATACATCCTGGTATTTCTGTGGCTTGGTGGGGTCGTTGTCCACCAGGCGCTCACCAGTATCAGGGTTAAACTTGCCCGGTGCGTGCCATACCGTCACGTCCTTCTCGGCAGGTGCATAGCCATGTCCCTTCTTGGTGTGCAGGTGCAGCAGTTTGGGTCCGGTCATATTCTTCAGCTGACTCAGTATGCGCACCAGTTCCTTCACGTTGTGTCCGTCAAACGGTCCGAAGTACTGTATGTTCATACCGTCAAAAATGTTCTGCTGGTGACTGATGGCGCTCTTCACGGCGTTGCTCAGTCGTATCAGTCCATTCTTGCGGTCGTCGTTCAGCATACCGTGACGGTTAAACCAGCGTGCCGTCTTAAACTTAATGGCGTTATACGTCTCGTTGGTGCTCAGGTTCAGCAGATACTGCTTCATGCCGCCCACACTGCGGTCGATACTCATGTTGTTATCGTTCAGTATGATCAGCAGGTTGTTAGGGCTGCTCGAAACGTTGTTCAGTCCCTCAAAAGCCAGTCCGCCGCTCAGTGCACCGTCGCCAATCACAGCCACCACATGGCGGTCGTGCTTGCCCTCCAGTTCAGCTGCTACGGCCATACCCAAGGCTGCCGATACCGAGTTGCTGGCGTGTCCGCAGGCAAAGGTGTCGTACTCGCTCTCTTCGGGCGATGGGAAAGGCTTGATACCGCCCAACTTACGGTTGGTGCAGAATCGGTCTTTACGGCCAGTCAGAATCTTATGTCCGTAAGCCTGGTGTCCCACGTCCCAAACTATTCTGTCTTCGGGGGTGTTATATACGTAATGAAGTGCAACCGTAATTTCGGCCACACCCAAACTCGAGGCTAAGTGTCCAGGGTTCACTGCCACCTCTTCAATGATGTCGCGTCGCAGTTCGTCGCAAACCTGTGGCAATTCATCTACCTTCAGTTTTCTCAAATCATCAGGTGTCTGGATCTTATTTAAAAGAGTAAACTCAGTTTTTTCCACACAAAAATTCTTTTATTTCGAGTGCAAAGATATACATTTATTATTAAACTGCAAAATATATTAGCAATTTTCTTAGTTTAAATCTGCCCACTCTCCACCATCAGCACCACGCGTTCGGTCAGTCGGTCCACGCCCTTTGCGTCGTACTCCTTTTTCAGGCTGGCACCAAAGCCCCAGGCAAACACCTGCCAGAATCCCGCTCTCAGGGGTCCCATAAAGGCTTTAATCATATCGTAGCTGCTCGAGTGGCATTCTCGGTCAATCAGTTTTATCAGCAGCTTACCTTGGCTGTAGGTCAGTTTTTTCATTTTGGGTTTGTAGGTTTTAAATATGTCGGCCTCTACGCGCTTCATGTGTTCCGCCTTTTCCTGGTCTGTTTGCAGCGTTTCCAGGTATTCGGTGGTTTCAATCAGCATCATGCGTGCCTCTTTGGCTATAGGCAGCACTTTCTTCACGTTGTTCACCAGTCGCATGTACTGCTGGGCCTGTTTTTTGTTTTTAAATGTCAGTTGCGGGTACACATACACATTGTTCATCTCCATGTATTGTATGCTGTCGCCTTCGTGCAGCACCTTTCCCACCTTCACGGTAGGCACAAATGTAGGCGAGTCCATCTCCGCCAGCACCTGCTCGGCGGTTATCCGTTGTTCCTCCTGCGCCTGGGCGCAAGCAGCACAACACAACAATGCTATGATAAACCCTTTTCTCATTTTCGGGTGCAAAGGTACAAAAAAAATCGCAACGGCATCACTCCGTTACGACTTTTTAAATCATTTAATCATTAATGTTTAATGTTTAATGTTTCATGTTTCATGTTTCACGTTTCATGTTACAACGTGCCAACGCACGATGTGGCTCCTAGCGCCGTCACTATCGCCGTAGCGATACTAGCAATCATCTGCACGATGAACTTCAATGTTTCCTTCTTGCTCATAATCTTTAATCTTTAATGTTTAATGTTTAATGTAAAGGCTGGGGCCTAAGCCCCAAGCCTTACCCCTTAATCACCAATCGGCTCGTTATGATTTCCACCGCCTCCGGTATTGCCACCAGTGTTTCCACCGGTATTACCACCGCCATTGCTTGGCTCGTCGGGATCCTCAACCGTACCTGGGTCGGTACTTGTCACACGCTTAATCTCCTTACCATCGCGGTCGTAGCAGGTAATCTGGATAGCTGTACCAGCCAGCTCCTCCTTCAGATCTACGGCGGGGGTGAAGATAATACGTCGACTGGTTACCAGTCCCGCTTTCACCTCATCAACCTTGGCCACACTCTTGGCGCGGATGCCGAATCGCATGGTTCCCAAACCTGGCAGCGCAACCGAGTGACCCTCTGTGGCCCAAGCCTTAATCACTTC
>JAEEGH010006471.1_pt1 | contig 28708 bp, 44 predicted proteins | sample 9134181 | NCBI WGS metagenome assembly JAEEGH01 (sample SAMN16246544, study PRJNA631951) | gut metagenome | biome: gut microbiome; feature: rumen; material: DP-attached | host: Bos | place: Iran: Karaj | collected 2018-10 | reverse complement strand
CAAATCCTTGAAGGACTCCATCAAGAAGGCACATAGGAATATGAACCACATATCGCTTTGTATTAAGTTTCTGCACACTATCGTGCATTGTGCCTGAAAAGGAATCTCTCCCCGTCCAGGCTGGTGTCCTACTTCACAGCGGTGCACCTGTTGTTCCAAACTATGACAAATTATGCTCTTTCATTTTGACAATCTCGCCATATCCCGCTCTACCATCTGTCTTATGATATTCTCTTTCATCTTGGGGTATTGCTTCTTTAACTGGGCGGTCAACTTCTCCCTTAACTTCTCCTCCGGCGAGACACGCATGATAACCGTACCCGTTCTGGGAGGGGTTTTCCTACTCTTTATTTTAGGCAGTTCCAAAGTATCGGTGAAATGTCTCCACTCATAATACCTGTTGGGAATGCCTTCTATCTCATAGAACCGCTTGCCATCGCCTCCTTTGTCTGTCGGGCTAACCCAAGAATGCTTCACCCTTATCTGACGGTCAAGATGCAGATGGCCGTTGAGGAAGTCTTCGAGTTTTTCCATACTTTTGCTGTCATCCGATACCTCCACAATATATTTACTGCCGTCTTTCGGCTTGGGGAACTCTCCCTTTCTTGAGGACATGGCATTGACGAATGACTGCCATCGACTGATTGCTTTATATATTTCCATTTTTCTCCCTATTTTTGGTTTCTCGCCGGCAAAGATAAGTAATATTTATAATCTGTGCAAATTTATTTTCTTGTTTTTCAATCTGTTAATCAATCGCAAATCCGTTTTCCGTGATTATCAATCGCGATTTTGATTGAGCGTAATCCAAATTCCGATTGAGTCCGATTTAGAAAATTTACGTCTCATTGTTACCCAACGAGTTACAAGTCTAAATCAGCAAGAATGACAAAAAATACACTCACTTTTTCTCCACGCAGGGCAGAAAAGAGTGAAAAAAGTGTCCGTCAAGGAGGCCGAAAATACCCCCAAAACACCCGAAAAAAAATTTTCAATCCAACTTCAATCCGAGTCAATCCGAGTTGAAAAAATCAAATCGGAAGTCTTGAAAAAGCAAAATTGGCCCCTTCAGGAGACCATTTTTTTAGCCAAAACACATTATTTATTGAAATACAACCACTTGAATAGAGATAACATTATCTATCCCTAAAGAAATCAGCCCAGTACGGGTTTTCCTTATCGAATATCTCCTTCTGCTCCTTGGTCAGTTTGTGGGGATAGTCGGCAAAAAGGTTGAAGATGGTCTTCTTGTCAAATGAGAACAGATGCTCTCCCTTGCTTTCTGGATTATCTATCCAGTATATCTGGTCATCAGGGTTTTCTTTGCAGAACATTCCGTCATTCAGAGCCTCGCACACCCATCCGAAGGCTCTGGCCATCCGCTTCTCCGAGTCGACGAAGTGGCCGCCTGGATTCCATTCAAGCACAGTTTCTATACCCTGGGCGGAAACCAACTCGTGCTGCTTCCGAATAGCGTCGTCCACATGGGCCATGACGGGGTTCTTGGTGCGGAACTCCCTGTCACCGAGACTGAGGTACACAGCATTGCTGTGCATCTCCTTCCCATCAATATAGTCAGCCCATTGAGAATACCAGACAGATGGTGAAGCGGCGGCGATACCATCGCAGATGTCGGAATTATATCCAGCCCACAATGCGAAGAGTCCGGCCAATGAGTAGCCGCCGAGGACAACCTTCATCGCTCCCCAGCGTTCCTGCAGGGTGGGGATTAGGACATTTTTGACGTAACCAAGTGTCATTTCTGCACCATCACCGAAAGGCTGCTTGCCGAAGGTTGGCGGTGCCGGCCACGGCGTGAGTTCCGACATCCAGTTCTTGATACCGAAGGCCACCAGGTTGAACGGAACGTCGGTGTGGCTGCATATCAGCTCCACCTCGCTGTCGAGCAGACTCTGGTCGTGGTCATCCACGGGTTGGAGCAGCAGGATCTGCGCACCGTCCATCGTGTAGATGGTGCAGTCACGTCCTCCTATGGTCTCCGTAGTCTTCATTTCCAGATGCTGCTGTCTTTGCCGGAGCCAATCTCAAAGTGCAACTTGGCAATTCCAAGGTCGAGACCGGCGAATGGTCCATGCCCTTCTGTAGCCATCACCTTGCCGTCGGCCATCTGTGCGAAGCGGAAGTTTTGTTTGTTCATCGCCGAGGGAGCCAGCATAACGCATTCAATACCTTTCTTGAACCAGTCGTGCGTATAAGCAAGCGAGGCCACTTCCTCGATGGGTTTGCTGGTGTGTGCGACGCCCTGGGTGGTGCCATAGCCGATGGAGATAACAGCCACGTATTTCTCATCCTTGCCGACTTGCACGACCTTCTCCTTGGAGAAAGAGCCAGCCACCCAGCAAGTGTTCAACCCCATCTGCTGCGCCATCAGCACCAACCGCTCTCCCTCATAGCCGAGTTTCACCTTCAGGTCGTCGGACCTCTTTCCCACCAGGGCGATATAGTTCACCGCGCCGGAGAACTTGCAGTATTTGGCGAGGAAGCCAGAGAAAGCCTTCGGCTCGTTCTGGATGAGTTGTATATGCAAATCCTTGGCGGCGTTTATCTTGTCAATCTCCGCCGTAAGCGTGGCCACCTGCTCGTCTGTGAGAGGTCTTTCGTCGTACTGCCGCACGGAATGGCGTGCCGCTATTGCTTCTTCTATTGTCATGTGATGTTTTTTACTGTAACCAAGGGATACGCTCCTCTTTGCGTGGTTTTCTGCTGGCACCTTCAAGCGAAGCCCCTCCGAACTGTGCGCCGTAAGTTCTGGCATGTCGGAGATTAGCGTCCCGCAGGTCGGCAAATTCCAAATTAGTGAAATACAAATTCGCGTGGTCAAGATTGGCACCTCGAAGGTCGGCATACGACAAATCCATCTCACTCAAATCAGCGTATTCCAGCGAGTCAGCATCGACCGTTGCAAGCAAGTTCCCGTGTATGTCCTTTATCTCTATCATCTAACTCTTTCCATGTGATACCCCATCCGTTTGAGCTGCATAGCCATTCCGAAGAGGTAGAGCTGCCGCAGACACGTCACATAGGCATCGAAAGCCTCCTTGGTGCCAGGCTCTATCTGTTCGCGTATCAGGTCGAAGTTCACCCTCGTGGCGCATTCGCTGACCACCTGGGCGATGTTCTCGTATTCCTCTCCGCGCACCATCAGCACATCCTCGCAGATGTACTCATCCAAGGAATCGTAGCCACGCTTGTCACGCATATAGAGGTAGAGGTCTTCTATCTGGGAGTATATCTCCCATTCGTCATCCCACAGTTTGGCCACGGCCATTCCGATATACATCATCCAGCCAAGGCTGGCCACGGGATAGTCGCGGTACTCACGCGCACCGTCGGGGATATATGATTGACCTATCGACTCCCACTTGTCTGTCACATCGGGGCATTCGGGAAGCCGCTCGTCGACTTTTCCTATTCCAACAAGGTACTGGAGCAGGCTTTTATGTATCGTATTTTCAAACTTATCTGCCATATAACTCTTTACTTCAATAACTTGTAATAATACACCAACACTTCGGTTGCCGGTCTCTTGAACCTTATGATTGGGTCTATAAAATAGAGTTTCACTCCGTCTGTCAGCACGTTATCACCCTCGGCAAACACATCGGTTACAGCCACATAGTCGTTGCCGTAATAAAAGCGGTCTTCCCTGGCCAGTTCCAACCCTTCGATAAGGTAACGGTCGATGTCTTCCTGTGTGGGAATGGTGAAGATGTCAGAGATGTACTTCTGCGTCAGCACCATCCTCACTCCACCCACATCTTCGCAAATGCCTTTGAAACGGTAGCGGGTGGTCGGGAACAATATATTGTGTATCAGATGCTCATAGATGGCATCCTGCGCGTGCAGACGCTTTACAACGGATTTGGCAAACGGATTTCTCAACTTGATAACCTCCGTGCCATCCTCGTTAAGGTAAACTATGCTCTCGCCGGAGGGAAGGCGCTTACGGTCGCCCAGAGTTTCCCATTCCGACTTCTCTATAAACAGACCATGCTCTTTGGCGCGAGCAATCAGCCGTTGGCTTTCTGTCTCTTGCGCTGCATTTCCCGTGCCTTGCTCGTAATCTCCATATTGTTCAGCGGATAGCCCAGTCTCGAACACTCCAATATCGCTTCTGTCGCTATCTGCCTCACTTCTGGCGGCAAACTCTGCACATATTGCAGGGCGTTCCGTCCGTCTCTTAAAGAGAGTTCTGATAATATTTCTTGGTTCATATATCATTCTGAATAATTCCCCTTATATCGTCGAGTGTATCACGTTCTTGACTTGCTGTTTGAAATCCTCACAGTGTTTATAAAGAAATCCATCCTTATAACTCAACGGTTTTAGCATCTTTTCCACCTCCTTCACCGCCGCTAAAATCCGCTCAATACTTACATTTTCACTTATATACTCGTTTGAGTCAAACCTGTCGGCATAGCCTGCAAGATACTTTATCGATGTGCTTTCCATGCCCATGCGCTCACACACAAGCCATGCTACGCTTTCAGCCTCAAATTCCTCCCACTTATGCTCAATATTTCTCGTGTTCCATCTTTTTTCCTTCCATTGCCGAGGCATTGGTAGGTGATGGCAGAAAAAATGACCAAGCTCATGGCAGATAGCCGCAAATATCTCACCACTCCCCGCATTCCTATTAACACTTATTGCATAATCAGCTCTCCTCGCGACATTTCCCCTCCAATCAATTGGGACGGTGATGTTTATTGAATCATTCGTCATCAATTCCAGTTTCGCCCCATACGCAGATCCTGCGGACATTGCCAATTCTACCCCAATCCCATAAAAAGCCAGATTGTCAATCAGTGTATCGAGCGTTTTTTTTGACACCGCTTGCTTTACCTTGAACGGTTCCGCAATCTCATTAAGAATATCATCGTCTGACGGTGCTGCAAATAGAGTATTCTCTTCCTTTGGTACAGTGTCGCCTATTTCAAACACAAATTCCACTGGGCCAAAAGGCATAAGTAAAACAATCGGCCTCGCATTGTATTTTGGAACACGGTTGTATTGTGTCTTCCATTGCCTCTGCGTCAATACGAACCTTGCACCAGGCCGTTGCATTTGAACCAACATGGCATTATATGGAGCCAACGTCCTAAACCTAACACACGCATCCAGTATTTTCTTGAAATGTTCCCCACTACGATACTGAACAACGTCCTTCCAAAGAACATCTAACTTGCTTTCTTGTTGTCTGTCCGTATTTACCATGCCATACCAAGTTTATCTGTGGGATATAACCATGTCGTACATAAGAGTATCCAAGACCTCCGAATGCCGTCCGCTCATATCTGGATGAAACTCTTTTATCAGCCCGTTATAGTAGTCGGCCAGTCTCTTGGTGTAGTCAATCAGTTCCTTATCCACCACGCTTATATCGTGTTCATCTCCATCCTTCTTCAGCCGGACAAGTTCTATTATCTTCTCCTTGATACCCTTGGCATCTACCAAAGTATTCACCAATTCCATAAAAAGTACCGGTGGCTGTGTGCGGTATTGCTCTATCCATTTGCAGGCCAACACGCCTCTGAGGTAGTATAAGAAACGCTTCATGTCGCAGCCCTCGCTCTGGATGTAGCGTTCATCATGCCCCTTGTACATGTGGTTGTAGTGGTACATCGAGGCAATGGGGTTGAAGAACTCCGGCAGCACGCTACGGATACGCTGTAGGAAGTCCTCATCTGCGTAATATACTATTGGAGAGTTGAGCCATTCCAGCAGAGAGGGGTTGCTTTTTTTCAGCAGCACCAACATCTTCCTCAGTTCCCATCCAGCCAGGTCGAGGTCTCCATCCATCTGCTCTATCACATCTCGCTGCTCATCGACCATGAAATACCACTGCGGCTTATGAACGTAGATAAAACGGACATCCCAGTCGCTGTTTACAGACTCAAATCCCCACGCACGACTGCCGGACTCTACCGCATAAAGTACAGATACATTGTACTCCTCCTCTATTTTTTTGAGGCGAGACAATATGGTATTGCGGTCTATGTGATGGTTTTCGCTCATTGTATCCTTGCTCAATTGAAACTGCAAAGATACAAAAATAAACTGACATGGCAATGGAAAACTTTTGCACAATAAATTGACTATTATTGCGTTCCTTATATAGTAACCCACCTAAAAATTGGCATGACGGAAATCAAAGACCTATCAGGCAATGTGATAACCACCATAGACGACGACCTTATCTTCGCCGTCTTTAGCGACATGGATTTAAGCAATGCCGATTTCCGCAACGCAAGACTGCGGTATGCGAAATTCATCCGCTGCAATGTGGAAGGAGCCGATTTCAGAGGGGCTGATATGCTGGCGGGCTACATCTCCCAGACCGACTTCAAGAAAGCCATCACAGACCATACTACCAAGATGCCGGTTCCACCCACATATAGTGCAAGTTATATGTAATCAATACGGAACATCGTCTGCCGTCACCCTGACAGCCCGCAGGATGCGACCGAGCAACTTCCCAAGCACATAATACCTTACCGCGTCAATGGCGTGGTTGAAGGCATCGATAGGAACATTCACGAAGTTGCCGTCTTTGTCCTTCGACCAGGTATAGTTCCGAAACTCGTTGATGAGGTTCTGCGAGCGCCGCGTGACGTGTATGCGGAGGGTTTTCATCTTGTCAATACCGGCCAGCACAGATCCTGCTCCCTTCATTACGGGATAGATGAGGATGCCCGCGTTGGCAATTTCCTGAATAAGTCGGGGGTCTGCGCTGTCTGCCATCACCTCCAGCCCATTGCCCTTGGCTCCCAGCTCGCGTATGATGTCCTTGGAGAGCATCTGCGGAGCGTAGAAGAGTTCGTCGAGGTAGAGGTCATCGCCCAGCAGACCGCACCGTATGCCTGCGGAGGGGTCTTGCGTGAAGCCAAAGTCCAGACCCAGAGCCTGGTGCTTGCAGCCTTCGGGGAACTCATCCACAATATCCCAGTTCTCAAAGACAACACCCTCCACCTCGTCAGCCCAACGCCCCATGATGGTATGTGCGTACTGCTGCGGATTGGTCTCCTTGATGCGCTTCACCTCGGAAAGGAACTCCTCGGAGAGGTTCTCAAGATTGTCGAGGTAGGTGGTGTGTATATGAAGCACGGAGGGATTGGTGCTTATCTGCACGGGAACGCCGTCGAAGTATTCTATGCGGTGGGTGTTCTCGATGTATTTCTTGTAGATGAAATGGTGCTTGTCCGTGGGGTTCATCACGATGATGATGCGGTTCTGGATACCCTTCTGGCGGATGGAGAGCATAATGGTCATAAACTCACGCTCGCTCGTCCATTCCTCGGCCTCGTCGCACACGAAGGTGGTGATGCCGTGGATGGACTTGAGCTTTGCCGTCTGGTTTCCGCTGCTGGTCTTGATGCCGCGGAACATTATCTTCGAGCCAGTCTTGCGGTTCACCACGTCCTGCTTGGTGGCGTGGAAGTATTCCGCCACATCGTCGGCCTCGACCTTTTCAAGAAACTCTGGGATGACGGATAGCTCGGCGGAGGTCATCGTGTAGCGGGAGAAGAGGATGTTATGGACTATCCGTTCCTCCTGGCCGTACTTGTTTGTGGCCATCTGAAACTCAAAGGAAAGTCTTTCAAGGAATGTGGAGACAGCGTAAGACTTGCCGCTTCCGCGCCCTCCCGTGATAAGGATGATGGGCTTGGAAGTGTCGGCATATAAGGGATAATATACGGAATGGGTCTTTATCATTGCTCGTCGTCGCTCTCGTCAGCCGTCATCTTGTCCGCCGTCATCTCCAGCTCTATCCACTTGTGGATGTCGATGCCCTTGGTCGCAACGGTATGATGCACCGTAGCCTCCTCGCCGAAGCCCTCATCCTTGCCGAGGGTGGTCATAAAGTAGCGGAGCATCTGCGGGTCGGGATGTTCCTGCCAGCCCACGAACTTGCCTTTCTCCATGATGGGAACGCCGAAGGCCACGGCCTGCGCCGTGGAGACCGCCTTGTCGAAAGTGCGCATACGAGCCTCGTAGAGGGCATCGTCAAACTCCTCGTCCTCGTTGCACCAGCGGCGGAGCATCTTGCGGGACACGCCAAGCATACGCGCCGCCTCGGAGAGGTTGCCTCCGGTGGCGGCCAGCACCTTTTCCAGTTTCTCGACTGGAGGCTTCTTATAGGGTTTGCTTGGCATATCGGTTATGGTATATGGTTATGGTTTTCATCGGTTTGCCCTCGCGCGTGCGCGTGAAGACTGGGAACTATGGGACATTTGGACTACAATCCGAGCCGCTGCATGAACTCCTTTCCGTCGATTATCATCGAGGCCGTGAAACGGTAGCCCGTGAGGTCACAGAACTCCAACTGGTCATCCACGTTGTCGAACTTGAGCATCACGTATACGGTATTGTCGGCATTCCGCGTGTCGGAGATTTCGTTGTTGCGCTGCTTCTTGGCCTTGATGTCCTCCTTGCTCTCATGGGGCTGCTCGGCACGGTCTTGGGCTATCTGGTCGAAACTCTTCTCCTCTTTGTCGAGGTCGAAGGTGGGTGTCTGGCGTGGCGCGGGCATGGGGGCGAGGAAGTCGTCACCCATATCCTCCATCGGAGAGGCGGCAGGGTTGGTGTCATCGGTGACGAGGGTAATGTCATCGTGGAGAGCCACGAGAGCCTTCATGTCATCATCGGAGAGTCCGACATGGGAGAGGTCAATCTCGCCCACATAGGGGGCGATGAGGTTGTAGTCGGCTTTGCTGTTGCCCACAGCCATGTAGGTCATCTGCTCCTTCTCCGTCTTGTCATCGAACTCAACTACCTCAACCTTCAACTTGTAGTCCTTCTCCTTGGAGCCGTCGTACTTGTTGATGATGTCGAGGGCCTGCACACGGCGGTGGCCGTCGATGAGGTTTCCGCTGAGTCTGTTCCAGACGATGCCTCCGAGGTATCCGTTGCGCTTGATGTTGTCTACCTGCTGGCGGATTTGCTTGTCGGTGTGCCGCTTGGGGTTGTAAGGGTTAAGCGTCACCTGGCTCCGCAGGATCTCCTGCGTGAGGCTCTGACGTATCTCCTTGGGCGCTTTCGGCTTCTTCGGCTGCTTTTCTTGCGGCTGCTTCGGCTTGTTTTCTTGCTTGCTCTTGCTCATATTCCTTGATTATGAATTGTGTCCTTGGGAAGATGGTGTATATGCGGCGGAGGTCTTCGGGGTAGTTGGCCTGCAGGTATTTCAGATACCAGTAGTCGCTGACATCGCATCCGCACGACTGGCCTCCGCCGCCGTAGGCTTCGGGGGATTTGAGGTTGTTGCGCTTGATGTATTCCAGTATGTCGGCGTTCTTATAGGTCGAGAGGGGATAGAACTTCTTGCCCTTCCAGCAGATGCTCTCCTTGCCGTCCTTGTAGGAGCGGAGCATAAGGCGACGGTTGAGGCTGTCCGACTGCTTGAAGCCCAGACAAGCCCACTCGATGCCGGTCTTCTCCCTCACCTTGTCGATGATGTCGGAGAGCTTCCACAGTCGCTGGTTGGGGTTGCGCTGCACACCCATGAAGCCGTACTTGACCCACGAATAGTAGCCGTAGTGCGGCACCTGCATCCATTCCGTGTTGGGGTACTTCTTCGCCGCATAGCGGTGGAAGGGGGCTATGTGGTCGAGGTTGGGCACGACATACATATAGACGCAGACGATGCGTTTGAAATGCGGTGCCACAAGGTCGAGGAGGGCGATGCTGTCCTTGCCGGAGAGCGAGTGCATCAGGATGATACTGTCGGTCTCCTTGGCTATGTCGGACACTATCTCTTTGGCGCGTTCCAGCATAAGGCGTTACTTTTTCTTACGGTAGAGTTTGAGGTCAGACTTCATGGCCACCTTGTGGAGCGGCCCCAGGGCGGTGTAGTAGTCGAGGTCGGCCATCAGCACGCGGTCGTCGCGGTCTTCCACCACCACATACCTTGTGTAGGCATCGGAGGGGTCAACCACGTCCTTGTACATCACCACGGCATCCTTCTCAATCTTCTTGTGGTTTGGAGCCTGCGCCAGCATCACGTCGCGCGCCTGCTCGTTGGTGAGGCTGCGGCGCAGATTGCGGTAGTCGGGGTTGGTCTCCCTTACGCTCATCATCTCTTTCATGGCCGTGGGGGTTATCGGTGGCTTGCAGCCAGTTTTGCATAACTCTTCTCCGGCAGAAGGGAGCGGATGCCGTCGAGGACGTTGCCGCCGTTCAGCTCGGTCTCAATGGTCTCGTCGTACTCCGCGAGTTCCTGCGCGGTGAGGTCTTCCGGCACGAGGCCGTAGTCGCGGAGTTCGTCCTTGATTTGCTCTATGTGTTTCAGTTCCATCGTTGTGTTGTTTTATCGGTTTGACTATCCTCTCTTCTTGGTGTACGACCAGCCGAATCGCTTGGCCAGCCGCTTGTTGATTTCGTGGTAGTGGGTTATCGTGGCACGGTCAAGTTGGGAGTTGCCGTAGTTTCGCTTGGCGATATACCTCTGACGGTCTCCAGTCACCTCGCGCTCTATCTCTCTGAACGCCTGCTGCACCTCTCTCGGAGAGACACCCCAGTAGCCTTTGGCTGGCCGCTTGATGGAGAAGGTGTAGGTCGGTGTGACGGCACGTATCTCCTTTGCGTTATGCCAGATGGCGGTCTTGATGTCGTCGAGGCTGAACGAGTTGCCTATGGCCATTACGCCCTTCTTGCCCAAGGCACGGGGGTGGTTGTGGGTGATGATGGAGTTCTTGGGGAGGTCTACGATGTTCTGCACCTTGTTACCTTTGCCCTGGAAGCTCTTGACGAAGTTGCCCTTGCTGTCGAAGACGTGGAGTTCCTCGTCCTTCTTGCGGCGGATGCTGCGCTCTGTACCCAGTATGTTCTCGCGCATCAGCCTTGTGTATCCTTTCTCGGTCTCGCCGACGGAGGTGCCGTGTCCGCCGACGGTGTACGGTTCTTTGCCCATATCGTTTTATCTGTGTAGAGTTTCACTTTTCGTTGCTTTATAAAATTGAAAATGTGAAGCCTACACTGTAAAACTTCACCCTTTGCGCCTCTCTCGGCTCACCGTCTAACGCACGATGCGCGGACGGCGGCGAGCGGCTGCGCCCATGCTGGACACACGTCCCTGCCAATAGCGGTCCTCGGTGCGGTAGCGCGTCACGCTGCCGTCGGGGTTCTGACGCTGGGCATAATACTCACGTGCCATGATTACCTCCTTTTTTAATGGTTAGACAATTGGTTATGGTTGAAAGGGGCATTAAAGCCCCTTGCTGTTGACGATGTCGCAGACGTGAAACCAGAAGAACCACGGACGCTCTTCGGCAGGCAGTTTGGCGTACTGCTGCCACTCGTTGTCGTAGTCGTGGAATCCGAACTTCTCGCCCAGCATTTCGATGTCCTCTTTGCACATACACGCGAGACCGCAATAGTCAAGCAGCACGTCGAGAGAGTAACGACCGCCTCTGTCGTAGAAATGGATGGCGAAAATGTCCTTCATCGGCCATTCGCGCTTGTCGCCCTTGCCCTCGGCTTCGAGCTTGGCGTTGCGTTCAAGTTTCTTGGGGTCAAGAAACATCTCGCAGTTCTTGTTGGAGTAACTCCTGATTTCGACCGTCTTCTCGCCGCTGGCGATAGCCTTGGCGTGTGTCTTGTAGATGGTCAGGCTGTAAGCCTCTTCTTTCTGTCCGTTGAACTCAATCTGCATAACTTTTCATGTGTTATTTAATACAAATATTTACTGCAAAAGTACATATAATTTACTAATTACACAAATATTTTTGCAAAATATTTTGTATATAATTTTATTTCAGTTATTTATATTTATAATATTATTGGCTTTAATAGTAAATAATAGCCATTTTTGATGTCTTTTAGGGCTTAAATTTTACTAAAAGATAAATATTTTACCGCGCCAGTAAACTGCCGCGTCGGAATATCCGGCACAAGCCTTACGGCGGCTCGTTCTCCACACCATCTTCACCGTAGAGGGCATCGACGGCGGTCTCACACGCCTTGGAAGCGATGATCCTGAAGGCAGGGTCGTTGAAGTAGAGGAAGGCCAGCGTGCCTCGGTAGTAGCTCAACAGTCGCGTGTCCATGTTGAGGTATCGTCGCGCGTAGCGACGGATGGTGCGGTTGTTCTTGGAGACGCTGCGGAAGAGGTTATGGGGCTGGATGAGATAGAAGGCGGTGTAGAGTTCCGCACGGGTTGCCAGACCCTTTTCGACTCCATCCAGGACGGCGGCACAGGCGTTGTGCATCTTCTCCATCTCGCCGTCGGTGAGCGCGCACTGCGCGAAGACATTCCGCTCCAGTCCTTTCAGTTGCTCATGTATGACATACAAGTGGAGCATGGTCTTGATGTCGTAAATCTTTTTCTTCATCTTTGTTATTGTTGTTGGTTGTTAGCGGTTTGATTGTGCGGGTATAGCCATTCTCGCCATCTCCTCCACCCTCTTGGCGATGGTTGTTCGCAGGGTGACGATTGTGTCGTGGGTCATCAGCTGCTGGGGAGTGAATTTCAGCACCACCCATCCCATTTCGGCGGCGGCGTTGAACTTCTCCATATCCTTGATATACCCCTGGGGTCGGTTGTGACGGCCATAGCCCCACACTCCACCGTCGCACTCGACGGCTATCTTGAGGGCTGGCACTGCATAGTCGAAACGCCACTTGCGAGTGTCGTGGAAGCGATACTCGCGCACCATATCGACATTAAGCTCCGACTTGCAATAGGCCGTAAAGAGGTCTGTGGGTGCGGTGTCCGAGCCGCTGATCCTGCGGCGGTGAGGATTGCGGTATATCATTTGCCGCCTCCCTCCTCGATACGAACACGGAGATACATATCCCCGTCGTTGCAGTGGTCGATGACCTCGATGTGTTTGAGGCGTAGCCGGATGGCCTCCTCCAGGGCGAGCCGGAAGGCGCAGACGCTCCTCCGCTCGCAGCCGACACCTTTGCAGTGCCGGTAGTCATGGTTGAATCTGATGTTTGCCATAGGAAAATGTGTTATGTTTTTTGCTTGAAATGCTGTTTTTGGTGCCAAAATTTGGATGCAAAAAATGATATTTTTTGAAAAAAGTTTGCAAGTTATTGGTTTTCAGTATAGGTTTTTTGACTCGTGATTGGAGTTATATCAATTTTATTGTGTACTTTTGCATCGTGAAATCAAAGAGTAAATAATCACATAAAAGTTGCGCCCGACACGGACAAGGGTATATATATTATGGAGAAAGCACTAAAAAGAATGACCGCAGCAGAACTGGAACAAGCCAAGCCCGAACATCTGGCCAAACGGTCGGCCATGCCGAAGTACGAGAAGCGCGGCATCCGCTTCACCGACGTGATGGTGGAGCCTGGCGGACGCTACCGCTACGACATCGTGACCGTCAACGGAATCAAGGCCGAGCGTATCACCATGCACGAGTTGAACTCCATGCTCGACATCAGCACGGAGCGTGTACGCCCAGGGTGCCAGCCGTTGAAGCATGACGAGAACGTGCTAATGCGTCTCCGCCAGTACCAGGAAAAGTGGCCAGACCTCTGCAAGTATATCAAGGCCAACGATGCAAAGTGGAAAGAGATGGAGGAGCAGGCTCGTAAAGAACTTAATAGGAGGATTTACCAATGAGTTTCCTTATCTGGCTTACCCTATTGCGCGATGTCTTCGGGGAGTTCCTTGGACATCCCTTCTTCAAGAAGTGAAAAATAAGTTGTTTTAATAAGTTGTTTTTAGTTACGCCATAACTTGACAACAGAAAAGGGTCTGCTTTTAGGAGCAGGCCCTTTCTTCATATAATAGTGGTATGATGAAAAAAAATCAGTCTTTCACAGCCTTGTCTATGACATCCTCTTCCACCAGCCTCACGCCGCATTCAGGACAGCAGCCGAGGGCTTCGGCCTTGAATGTTCCGCCGCACTCGCAGTCCATGTCAACCGCCCAACCGAGGCTGAAATCGACATTCATCGGCTTACCGCAGCGGTCGCAGTAGAGCGTTCCCTTGCCAAGGACACCTATACCGTAGTCACGCTCGAACTTGTGGCCACATTTGTGGCAATGCAGTTTGCTTGTCACCCCCATATCACTACAGTTCAAAGGTTTTTATCTCACAGTTCCCCAAAGTGTATGAGGCGAACTCCTCGTTATCCATCGGCTGGAAGTAGTTGGTGAAAACGCGACAGATGCCGTTATGCGCCACCACAAGGGCATCCTCGTTCCGTTGTTTCAGCAGCTCGATGAAGGGATACACCCTGGCGGCGACATCAAGGTACGACTCACCACCCTCGTAGCGTTTGAAGTATTTGCGTTTCTCCGACTGGTATTCGGCATCGGTGCGGATGGTTCCCTCATACTTGCCGAAGTTCATCTCGTTGATACTCGCGCAGACCTCCAGACGGCAGTCCTTGTGTTTGTCGGCCACCATCTTGCCCGTGACCATAGCACGCTGGAGCTGCGAGGTGTACACCACATCCAAGTGGATGTCGGCCATCTCTTCGGCCAACTTTTCGGCTTGACGGATGCCTATATCATTGAGAGGAATGTCTGTCATCCCCTGCACCCAGTCCCTCACGTTCCAGATGGTCTCTCCGTGCCTTGTAAGGTATATCTTCATATTGTTATCTTAACCATTTGAATGAGTCATGTCCTACCACTTGGGTCGCTTTACCGTCCTTGAACAATACCACCATAGGCAGACCCGTGGGAGGTCTATCTCCGTTTTCATCTCGTGGCGTTCCCACACTATAGACGGAGTAACCTTGTTTGACATGTATGAAAGTTATCTCCGCACCCATTCCCTCTGCTGCTTCTTTTACTTGGTCTGGTATGGCTTCTTTCATTATTATACAATTTACTTGTTCATTTGATAGATACACAACGCCACCGCAGCGGCCAGTCCGAGGGAGAGCCACACAACGGCCTTGACCAACCCTTTGCGCTTGTTGGCAGCACGGATGGCGGCGTACTTCATCTGCTCCTGCAGGTCTTTGTTGGCGAGCTTGGCATCCGATACCTCCTTGGCGTACTTGTCCATAGAGTCGCGGAACGACTTGTTCTGCTCGGCCATCTGCTTCTGGAGTTCCGTTATCTGTTTGCCTTGGGTTTCTATCTGCGTGGTGAACTGCTTCTTCACCTGCTCGACCAGAGCGGCCTTGGAGTGCGCCTTCTCACCGGCGATGCGCTCCACCATATCCTTGAAATACTGGCCGAGAAGCGAGGGGGTTCCGATGTTTTTGTCCGTCACCTTGCAGACGAGAGGATTGTCCACCTGGTGGCCGATGGCAGAGACGACGGGGGTCTGCATTCCGATGACGGTCTCCGCGAGGTCAGCGTTCCCGAACACCTCCTCGATGCCGGAGCCACCGCCACGGACGAGGCAGATGACATCGAAAGCGGAAGAATCGAGCGTCTGGAGCTTGCGGATGAAGTCGGGTATGCGTGTGAAGGTCGTGCCGTTGTAGTTGAACTCTATATCCTTCTCCGAGGCTTGGATGCCTGCGCGGAAGTCCTGGTCGGTAATGCTTGCCTCAGCAAAGAGAAGTGCCACACGCGGACGGCGCTGGCCTTCATAAAGTATGGTTTCCAGAAGGCTGTCCACGTTACGGTAGCCTCGGTTGGATTTCACTTGCTGGAGTTCAAGGGCGCGCCTCTCGGTATCGTCCATCTGCTTTTCCTGCTTGCCAAGGAAGTTGGTGACACGGAGTTGGAGTTGGATTTGTCCGTTGTCATTTAGGGCTTTCTCTATTGTTCCGCTGACCTGCACCATATCGCCCTCGTTCATTTGGAGACGGAGCGGTGTCGGCACAATGGCGGTGAGCTTGTGGGAGGCGTACTGCGACTTGATGGCATCGTACCACACACCACGGTAGTCCTTGGTGCCGCATTGCACATATATTCCCTCTACCGTCACCAACGCGCCGGCCGTCTTCAACTGCTCCTTGGTAATGTTGATGATGTCGGTGGGGGAGTATACCATCGGATGCTGTATATCGTTGCTATTGTCAATCATAGTATCTCAACCTTTATAATTACGCAAGGACTCCGCAAACTTCTTCTCATCCACCAGAAGTATCATATCCTTTTCCTCCTGATAATCATACGCCTCTTTCTTTGTCATCCATCGCACATTGCAGTCTTTGTCCACCATAATATAGATTGGAGGATATGCAGGTTCAACCACTCTCCCGTCATCAATCCAATGGTCATAAAGCCTATAGCCCTTCCATTCATCTACGAAATGGACATGGACTATTTTGCCATCTATCACTTCTCCATAGCCTGCGAAATATTGAAGAAGGTATTTCCTTACAGCAGCAGCGTATTTATCCATATCCCAGTCTGTTTAATCCCACAATAATTTCATCTCGGTACTCTCCTCCACGTCCTCTATGACCTTCTTGCACTTGGGGCATCTCACGGGAGCGTCGTCGGTGAACATCCCTCCGCATTTGCAGTCAAGGTCGCCGTCCGTTACCATGTCGAAGTGATTCCATTCCTTCTTCTTGCCACATTTGTCGCAATGCAGGATCTCCACGCCACGGAAGCCGGAGCCAGTGTCCCAGTCAAACAGTTTGCCGCAGTGAGGGCATTTCATTTTGAGCGTTTTCCCCATATCAATTCACTCCTCATCAAAATTATACAACTTATCATATTCCTCCTGCGTAACCACTTCGGGGTGGTAACTCCATCCATCACACTGTCCTTCTCTGCATCCACCAGGCTGGAAGTCTGGGTCTGGAACGATGGCCACCTTCATGCCAAGGAACTCGGCCTCTTCCAAGGCGCGGTACATATTCTGCTCGTCAATCGGTTCGTCATAACCGCAGTCCCTACATGCCGCAACAATCTCCTTCTCATAGTCAGATGCCACACCAAGTGCTTCCTTGCGTTTATATGATTCGTAGATTGATTTGCCCCAAGGAAAGGGATTTTCTGAAAGGGGGTCTTCTTCAAACATTGAAGTAAACTCCTTTTCTGTGGCATATCGCACGGATTTATCCTTTCCGACCAGAATCTCATTCTCACCCTCATCCAATTCCTCGTTCTCCAGTTCTGTATATCGACAGTACCCTTTCCAATACTCATAGAAATATGCGCCTTTATGCCCATTCGCAATGGCAAAGTCATTTGCCACCTTGTCGTACTGCTGCATGTTGTTCCGAAGAAGAATAAAGTCGAGATTGTATGGAAACCCTTCGCATCGGCCAGCATGATGGGAGACGTCGAGGATAAACCGACCGTCTTCCCGTACCACAGCCCTAAGATGGGTGTCTATATTCCAGATGTCTGGCCCCTTATCATCAAACTCACTCACTCCGAATGAAGACGCTAATTCCGCAGTATAAGTCCTTGTGCCGATGGGCATCTCGGCCAATTTCTCAAAAATCTGCCTTGCAATCTTCTTTTCTATGTCCGTTATTTGAATACCCATACCTTCATTTAATTGTTTCCAACGGCCTCCACGCACTCTGCCTCATATCAACCTTGCCGTTTTTCTTGATTACCACGCCCTCGGCTTTCAGCAGCTCCGACTGTCCCTTCCATCCTGGGACAAGACCGCCGTCGGAGAATACCACTCGGTGGCACGGCAGTCCGCGCTCTAACGCTCCTTTTATTGCCACTCCCACATGGGCGGACTTCTGCGGCTGACCCATCAGGGTGGCAATCTCGCCGTATGTCACCACCTTCCCTTTCGGGATTTGGGTCATAATGTCATATACCGCTTCCGCCGAGAACTTCTCCATCGCTCATCTAAAATGCAGCTATCTGGTCATCAAACCTTTTTATTTGAGCCACAAGTGCAGCCTCAATATCCTTAGCAAACAACTCATCACAAGTGCTGATGCCTTGTCCAGGTTTAGAATAAAATGTGGAGGAACCAAGACAAGTTACATATAGAGCACTTGCGTCACTCTTCCAAAGTTTAAGAACTTTCTCGTTGATTTCCCTATTGGTTAATAGTTCCTGGATTTTTTTTGCGTCTTCTATTTTCATATTTCAATATTATTGGTTGTTATCTTGTAATATCTTTTCCTTATCAGCACCAATCGCACCAGCCACACGGCGAAGAATGCGTCGGAGATTATCTTGTAGAATGGAGGCATCGTGACAAACCACGATACCACCCAGGCTATGAGGTCTATGTCGAAGAGTATGTTCCACAGACGCTCACGGTCGTGGAACACACATTCGACATCGCCAATGCTGGGGACTTCGATTTGCTTCGTCGAAGATACCGAAATATCAATGCTTTTGCCTCTCTTGCCTATCGGAACACGGCCACCGAACTGGACTTTGAGGTCGTAGTTGCCGCGAGGGGCGTTGAGCTGGAGCTGGTCATCCTTCAACATACCGGCATAGAGACCATCCAAGAATACCGCGTGCGGAAGTCTTGGCTCGTACCAGTGGCGTATGTGTCGGATGGTCAGCATGGGAAGGGGCTATTTCTTGGCTTTGGCCTTTTTCGCTGGGGCTTTCTTGGCCGGAGCTTTCTTTACGGCCTCCTTCTTGGCAGCGACCTTCTTGACGGGTTCTTTCTTGGCAGCGACTTTTTTAGTCTGCTTCTTGGCGGGTGCTTCCTTCTTGGCAGACTCCTTCTTTACAGCAGTTTTTTTAGCCGGTTCCTTTTCCACAACAGCCTTCTTGGTCTTTTTCGCATCGCTATATTTCTCTGCAATAAGCGCCGCAATCTTTTTGTCAACATACTCAAGGGTGTCGCCCAGGGGAACATCCGAGTCTCTCTCCATCACTTCCTGGGTGAAATAACGCAGTCCGATTAGAGCCTGCAAATTGTCTTCGATGGTGGTTGCTGTTTTCTTTGCCATGATAAACTTGTTTTATTGGTGTTTGTGTATTGGTGTCAGTTTCTTCCTATTCTTACTGGTTTTGCGGAAGAGCCATATTCTTTTCTGGTATTTTGGCTATCAAGTCCTTGATACCTCGGTGTTGGATGCCAGGCTTTCTCCTCTTTAGGTTCAGCAAAGACTCTTTTGGGTCTCGGTTTGGGCTTCTTCTCCTGAAGCGACATCTCCTTCACCTTACGCTCTGACTGGAATGCCGTGGCCAATAACTCATATTGCGCCTCGTTAATCTTGGTGTTGGGAGCATCATCCACTTGATGTCCTTTCTTTGCAAGGTATTCCACGAGGGTTTTGATTCCAACATTCAAATCTTTTGCTACTTTATTTAGTCTGTAACTTACCATACCTTATTGTGTGTTCATTTCACTCATGGTCGTATTTCTCCAAAAGCCTATACATTGTTTCATGTGCAGCCCATCCGATGAGGTCCCCTATTTCGTCATCTCCGACAGGATCATTCTCTTTGGGGTTCCATGCAAAGCTCAGTCGGCAGGTACAAAGATAGGAACATTCCGTGTCTATTCTGGTCATACAGCCTTCATCGGACTCGTCATTAACCTCTGTAGATGCCCGTGGGTTTGCCCCCTTTTCAAGTAATTCCTTCACTCGCGGAAAGTCAAACTTCTCAACCGCACAATACAATTCAATATCCAACGGAGTTGTTCCGTATTTGGCCAAAGCAACCGTCTCTTGGGCAGATATGTTGTCTTCGTCTGACTCATTAGGGTCATTGGCATAGAAATTTTCCCAGTATGACTGATAGTCAATAGGAGCAAATTCCACGTTAAAGGCTTTTTGAAATATCTCTTTCACGGCCTTGTTGCGAGCCATAAAGTCCGCCACCTTCTTTTTTTCGCGATATGCAGAAGCATCATCACCCATCGCCTCTTCCCAGCACTGGGTTATTCTCCAGATGGGAAACGGCCTGGTCAATAAGCCAACATCCTCAAGCAACTCCTGGGGGAAGTTGCCCTCGTCGATAAGTTCTTGAAGCCTATCGGGATGCGCGTAGAATACCGCGTTGATTGCTTTGTCCTTATAGTTTGGCATCGTTTCTAAAGGTTATCTATGTCAAAAAACTTGCAATGTTTCTTATACTCAATACTCCTTGTTTTCTCCTCGATTATCTCTTTCAACGGTTTGGTTGTGTCTATATCGCCATCGTACCACACCATAGTCAAAAGATGCTCAATGTCGGAATGAAAGTGTGCCACATATTTGCCTCTTCCCAGCACGATGAAAGGCCAGTTGTCGGAATCCGTTGGCCAGAACAGATTGTTCGGTCTCAATACTTCGTTGACATACTCCTTAACTTGCCATGCTTCATCAAAATGTTCTATCTCATTGAGTTTCTCTGCACTTATCACCTCGCCTTTATGCACAAAAATCAACTCTTCTTCCTTCTCCATCATTTCGTGAAGGTCTTTAAGCAGGTGCCATGAGGCGTACATAGGATGCCCCTCCAAAAAGCCGGAGTAGGTATACATATAGTGGAAACTCTCCAGCGTTGCTTCGGTGTCTTTGAACTTAATGATGTCGTTCATTCCTTATCCTCCTCAAGTATGTATTTATATCGTTGTCTCATATTATCAGACAAATAGCCATCTTCCCTCATTTGCCTGACCAGTTTATACTCTCGTTTAATCAATGAAATCCATCTCCGCTGCATTTCTTCACAATCAATTCCAAACTTGGAATTGGGTGCAATACTTGCCAATTCTCCCCACAGCACAACCTGCATCTCCGGCTGGATTTGGTTATTCGCCAAGATGTATTGCAATTCTCCTACTATGGGAAGATATTGTTCGTAGTCTTTCATGGTTATTATATATCTCTCTACTACGGCATCGGAAGTGCCTTTGAATCAATTTCATTTACAATCTTCTTTACATATTCCATGATGGTTTTTACGAAATCTCCATTTATCATCGCCTGAATGATGCCATCTTCTACGCCCCATCTACTATATTGTTTGAGGGTTTCCCACCCGTATGGCCACACTTGTGTCGGCTCATTTTCCAAACATTCCATTTTACTATGTTTCATCGCCTTCATATCCTCACCAGTCCCCTCATTGGCAGATGTCACTCCTATATAGTGATAACCTCTTTCAACGTATACACATATTGATGTTTTCCTCCATTCCTGACGGTAAAAATACATCCAAGTTATGTTTTTCCCGACTCCTAATAGAAGACCATATTTTGAGAGCTCGGTTTCTAAATTTTCTTTCACCTTGTTGTTGAATACCCACTCGAAATATCCGTCAGTCATTGCTTTGGCAATTTCCTCAATCTCCTCTGGGTGTTGTAACATGGTCTGATATAATTCCTCTTTTGTTGCCATATAATCTTGGTCAGTAAGTTGTTTTATATGTTTCTGATACTGGAGTAGCGTCTCTCGTATCATGGGCAACATGGCACTTTGCTTAATACATTCTCCTAACCATCTCACAATGTCATCCGAATAAGATATGGTCTGGTACTTCACTTCGCCACCACTTTGTTCGGAGGCTTCTTTGCCATCCAGCGTAAGATACAAAATGGAGTAGTTACCCGTCCCAAACCTTCTCTTTGCATAGCGGTCGTAGCGTTTCAACTGTTCCCATTGGTCTTCTGCATAAATCTTATTCTCGATAACTATTGCCTGGCCGTCTGCATTAGTAATGAGAATGTCTATTCTTCCATCATCTGTTGGAGATTCGGTTATAACCTCAACGTCATCGTTCAAAGAGAAATCAATGTCCGGCTTGCAGACTTGAATAAATGACCGAAGAAACAAAACTCCCTGCCCATGAGTACCATTAGGATTGAGCATTTCGGCAATAATGCCAGAATGCTTGGTCTCATAGTGGTCTACTCCACAGGCATGGAAAATATTGAACTGCTCTCCGCGCTTACGACTTTCCTCGTAGGCGGAACGCTCGCGTAGCGTTATCTCTCTGATTTTGTTGAACAGTTCATTCATGCTTTAGAAATGGGACAAAATATCCAGAGCCTCATGCCCACAAATCACCGAAGCGTCCTTTCCATTCCACTTGACCAATGCCGGCAATCCATTAGGAACAGCTCTTCCTTCTTCATCAACCTCACCTATACCGTAAAAGTCATCCTCTCCGACACGGCCAACGTATGTGATACTATTACAGCCTTCGCTATACGCTATCGTTTTGACTATTTCTGGAATATTCATATTGTTGGCGATTAGAACGATATTCCATTTTTCTTGCAATAGTCCTCTATCTCGGTATCTGTATCAAATACTTTGTCGCAATTCTTTTCCAATGAGAGTTTGGCTCCTGTCAGCAGCGTCTTGGGAGCATTGATAATATTTGATACTTCGGTGATAAAATCCTTGAAATCACCATTCAACTTGTTGAGCTTCTCAATAGTGTTGTAGTCCAGCATCCTTTCCTTTGCCGGATACAGCACTTGGTACTCCTTGGCCTGCATCCGAATGATACCAATGCCGAATGCGCTGTTCAGTCGTTCCATCTCCTCTTCAAGGCTTTCTGAAATCTCAAAGGCCACAAGGTATCCGTAGTTTGCCCAACTGGAATTGGAGAGAGCCTGGAAATAATACTGCTTCAACTGGTAGTCCGTTTCAATGGACTTCTTTAGTTCATAGGAGTACAACCTGACTGCTTCGCGTGGCTCGGTTGCCTTCAAGATGGCCAGCGTAGCGTCATTATGAAAACGCTCCAGTTCAACTCCCACAATATCGGGATGCACCCATTTCTGTGCAGAGTCCACCTTGGTCAAGGATTTCTCGTGGAAGATGGTCTTTGCAAAGATATTGTTGTTACGTAGTTCTGTGCAAAACAGCGGATGAAGGTCGCGCTCCATAAACTTCTTTGCAGGGGCGGCTTGCGGATTTGCTTGCACCTGATGGCCAGTCTTTGGCGCATTGGAAATAAGCACTTGTATTTCGTCTGCATAGGATGAAATATCGCAACATGTTCCGATAGAACTGGTGACATTTTGAAGTTTCTTTGACATGGCGCTGCGTTGCACCTCAATATCCATCCATTTCACAGGACGACGGTGAGGCAAGTCCGTGTTAGGAACATAGTAGTAATCGCCATCAATGGTGCCGACATAGTAGGAGCCTTCTCCTGTAGGGCATAGCACGACATCTCCTTTCAAAAGGCTTTTGCATATTGTGTAGAGGAAACCACATGATAGGCCGGCGGAGGTATTTGACTTGCCAGTTATCTTCATAATCTCTGGCCTGAACTTCTCGCTAAACTTGCGATAATTCTCTTGGAACTGATTTGTCAGATCCTGTGCGAGGTCAAAGTTCGCTCCGATATATCCGTTTTTTCGGCAGTCTTTGGCGAACATTCCGCCTCTGCCAAGCATAACACGATTGTACTGCATATAGCCACGAGATTTGCTTAACGAACTTTATCCTTAAACTCCTTACTGGGTTTGAATCCAGGTTCATCGTGTTCGGGAATAATTTTCATTTTCCCAGGAGCATAGTTAAAGTGGCGGAGGGCTTTGTGCTTTAGACCAAATGTTCCAAATCCGCGAAGGCAAACGTCCTCTCCAGAGGATACGTTTTCTTTCACAACTTCCATCATGGAATCAATAACCATCTGGATGGCCGGCTTGGTTATCCCCGTTTTGTCGGAGATTTTTGCAACAATTTCTGCTTTAGTCATATCTCTGTATATTTTATAATTATGTTCAAATATAACGTAAAAAGTCAGTTTATATTGCGCAGTTTGCAGAAGGATACGGAAACTGAATGATAAATCGGAATTTATCGCAACTTGACCATTCATCAACAGGGGAAGTAGTTCGTCGCGCTGCTTGATTAAATTCTGTGTTTCTAATTGTGATATACAAACCTTATCTATAGAAAATCTAACAATGCTTTCAAATTTTTCGGCAATCTGTGTAGGAGGGATTGCAACTAAATAATTTCGAGCTTCATTCCAACTGAATACAGGTTGTTCGGACCCATAAGAATGCTTTGTGGCCCAAGAAATGAAGTGGTCGGAATTGATAGTTTGGAAAGCATAGCAGTAATATTTATCATCATTGCTCCGTAACGTGATAACCGTATCTCTTGTAACTCCATCAAATGGCGCAATACAAACTTTATGAAAGTAAATACGACGGTTCGATAATAGAACATCTCCTTTATAATATCTACATAAGCCGCTGACGGCCTCTTCCAATGGTGCTACTTCATAAAAACTCATACTCTTTCTTGGCAGAACTTCAATGGGTGTATAGACCAATCCATCTGGAACGTAATCGCATCTTTCCATATACATGGTAAGTAGGCTACAAATGTTAGAAACCTTCCAGTCTTTGGGTATCTTCCTTTTTAACTGCTCATTCCATACCATCTCACCACCACTTGCTTTGTATGGTTTTCCGTTTTCATTAGGAAAGTCAAATTGAACAAACCAATAGTCGTATAGTTGTTTGGCAAAAGCCTCTAAATTCCGATTTATCGTATATTTATGGTGTATTATAAATATCATTAACATGAAAGAAAATATCATACAATCAATCATCTCCGCCATGCAAGGAGTATTGGATGGAACACAAACTGCACGTCTCCGACTTGTGCTACGAGCAGAGTTGCATGAAGTCGATGTTTTTGAGAAACCGGCACATTCACCAACGGGTGACAATAACGCTCTTCTTGATTCTTTCATCTCGGCCAAACAGATAGAAGGCTGTTCCACCAAATCATTATCGTATTATCGCAATACCATTTCTAAACTACTAACCACTATACATTTGTCCGTCCCGCGCATCTCGACATCAGATATCCGACAGTACCTTGTAGATTACCAGTCGCAACACAATTCCAGTAAAGTGACAATAGACAATATTAGGCGTATTTTCTCCTCATTTTTTGCTTGGTTGGAAGATGAGGACTATATTGCCAAAAGCCCCGTGCGGCGTATTCACAAGGTAAAAGTCGATGATATAGTTCGAGAAGCCATGACTGACGAACAAATTGAAGTATTACGCGACGGATGTACCTCCTTGCGAGATTTGGCCCTGATAGACCTTCTTTCATCCACAGGAATGCGTGTGGGTGAACTGGTAAAACTCAACCGTGACGATGTGAATTTTCAAGAGAGACAATGCGTTGTATTTGGCAAAGGAAACAAACAACGTATGGTTTATTTCAACGCAAGAGCCAAACTTCACATACAACAATACCTTGAACAAAGAGAAGACAATAATCCGGCTCTTTTCATATCTCTTCACAAACCATATTCAAGACTAACCATCAGTGGGGTGGAGGTACGATTAAAGGAACTTGGGAAACGTCTTGGTTTGACAAAGATTCATCCACACAAATTCCGTCGTACCCTGGCGACAATGGCCATTGACAGAGGAATGCCTATCGAGCAAGTTCAACGTCTACTTGGTCATGTCAGAATAGACACCACCTTACGCTATGCCCTTGTTAATCAAAACAACGTGAAACAAGCCCATCGGAGATACATCACTTAGCTCATACTGATCCTGCAAGTTTTTTTTGTCAGGTGAGTATATTTTTGTATTTTTGCACTTTGAAAATGATGTTATTATGACACTCAAAAAGTGCAAATTAGGAGACCTTGTAGAGGTAACTCGCGGGATGAGTTTACCTGGGGAATACTATGCCGAAGAAGGGGAACTTATTCGTCTTACGTTGGGTAACTTTAATCTCAATGGTAGTGGTTTCAAAGAGAATACATCGAAAAAAGACATTTATTACGTTGGTCCCGTCAAAGATGAGTTCATCTTAAAGAAGGGCGACATCATCACTCCTCTTACCGAACAATCGCTTGGTCTACTTGGAACAACAGCTCGGATTCCCGAAAGTAGGAAATACATTCAAAGTCAGGATGTGGCTCTCGTCACCTGCAAAGAAGGAAAAATCGACCCCGATTTTTGTTACTACCTCATTTCTTCCCAGTTGGTTCGTCATCAATTAAGCATAGCCGCACAACAGACCAAGATTCGACATACTTCCCCCGAAAAAATCATATCTTGCACGGTGTGGGTTCCAGAACTCGCCGAACAGAAACGGATTGGCCAATTACTGACCGATATTGATAATAAAATTCAACTCAACACTGCGATAAATCGGAATTTATCACAACTTGGCCATTCATCAACAGAGGAAGTAGTTCGTCGCGTTGCTTAATCAAACTCTCGTTCTCTTTCAATATCTCCAACTGTTTATCATTGATTCCACTAATTTTTTCCTCCCACAATTTTAGAGTATTACTTGAAGGAACAAGCACCGGTAGTTTTTGAATATCACTGCGTGAAACTTCTTTGAAAGTCGTGCCAGTTCCAAGTTGTTCTATTTGCTTGATACGGGCTTTCAAATAATAGTACAAGTAACTGCTCATATCGTTGTTTCTGGGAACAAAGTTTTTGAATCCCTGATTTGTGCAAAGTTCAACTTTCGATATTGCAAGTAAGCCAATAGGTGCTCTGCTTGACATTAAGATTGAGTTTTGGGGAAGTAAATGTGTACTGCACGATTCATATCCTTCTTTTGATATGTTTCGTTCACCTTGATAAACGAATTTTTGTTGTTGGTTGGATAGATCCTGGGGGGTAATCCAAACAATCTCACCACCGTAATTTTCATCTATCGATGTAGATGGTGTCGCTCCGTTAATTACTTCGGCAATTTCACCTATTGCATTATTGCTCCAGTGTGCTGGAATATAGCATTTTTGCTGCTCATTCCAAACCATCTTACCACCGCTCGACTTATATGGTTTTCCTTCCTCATCTGGAAAATCAAACTGCACAAACCAATAGTCATAAATCAGCTTTACTAATGCCTCTAAATTCCGATTTATCTCACTATTAAGAGCAATCTTTTTATCAAGGTCTGACAAAATTTTAGTAATTCGCCGCTGTTCTTCCAATGTTGGTAACAATAACGGCATGTTCTCCATAGTTTCTACTGATAGTGTATATCTTTGCCCACTACCAGTGGCATTGTTTTCAAAGTATTTTTTAATAAAGGAAGTGTGCATGAAGGCATTGATGTACGAGCCTAAAACCTTGTCTTCATCTGGTGTAATCAGCGCACAATGATAACCTAAAACAACATTTTCAAAATCATCTGCGATATATGTGGGGATTCCAATATCATCACGTGTTTCACTATCTTTGGTAAAAGCAACCTGTCCCTTTTTGATGGAAAATTTTTCAAGTTCCTTATCATTTGCGGAAGCGACCATGAATGCCGGCTCCAATTCTTTAGTTATTGCCCAGTTGTGATAAACATCAGTGAAATTACATAATTTCACAGTTGTTTCCCCCTCATTTGTCTTTTTATCCACACCACTTATTTCTACCTTTGCGACATCAGAGAGCTTATATTTTATCAACTTCATAATTATTCCAGTTTAAGCGAATTTAACTGTTCCAAAATATCTTTTTCCAGACGATGACTTTCATTAAATTGTTCTGTCAGCGTTTTGGTATATTTTGCAATGCGCTTTTCAAATTCCTCTGCGGTAATGTCTTCGTATTCTATCTTGATGTCGAAATACTGACCAGCGGAGAAAGAGTAGTTTTTCTCCTTGATTTGGTCATTGGTTACAATCACGGAGAAATCATCTACAGCCTTACGACTATTGAAAGTCTTGATGATTTTGTCCACATCATCCTTCGACAAGATGGTGCGTTGGTTGCCGTCGACTTTCTTCTTCTCACCAAGCTTGGAGGCATCCATCAGCACTATCTCCTGGTCACTGTTGGCCTTATCGATAAAGATAACCGACACATTCGTGCCAGTAGTGGCAAAAATATTCGATGGCATAGATACCACTCCACGCAGCCATCCCTCATCAATAATACGTTGACGAATCTTATACGGAATACCGCTTGCCGCCGTAATGAAGCCGGTAGGCACAACGATAGCCGCCTTTCCGTTCTTGCTCAACGAATACAAGATATGCTGGATGAAACAGAGGTAGATGGCCATCTTGTTTTTATCCTTTCCCGTCGCGGCAGGCACACCTGCAAAGAAACGGCGTGTGTCGGCTGCAATGGAGTCCCTCGTATCAGAGAAGTCAAGGTTAAACGGAGGATTGCTGACGATAAAGTCAAACTTCTTTAACGAACCGTTTTGCTCCTTGTGGTATGGACTGGCGAGGGTGTCGCCCTTGACGATGTTCTGGATGCTGCTGACCAAACGGTTGAGGATAAGGTTGAGCCTTAACATCTGGGAGGACTTCTGCGAAATATCCTGCGAGTAAATCTGACAGCGGTCTTCTCCGATTTGGTGGGCGAGAGCCATAAGAAGTGTTCCAGATCCTGCAGCAGGGTCATAGCAAGTCACCGAGCGAAGGTTGGAATTGTCAGGCACAAGCATACGCGCCATAATTGTTGCAACAGCCTTGGGCGTGTAATACTCTGCATACTTTCCGCCGCCATCCTTGTTGTAGTCTTTGATGAGGTATTCAAAGATGGTGGAGAAGAAGTCGTATTTCTCGCCGAAGATGGCCTCAAAATCAAAGGTTGCAAGATGGCTGACGAGCGCAGCGGCAAAGTTATTGCGCTGGTCTACCTCATTGATTAGCGGAGTGAGACGTTCAAAGATGGTTATCTTTGTTTGGCCAGATGTTGCCATTGAGAAAATATCCGCATTAAGGTCGGCGATTGCCAACATTGTGCTGTCGAATATGTCGGCGAAATCCTCTTTCTTCGAGGCATTGATGAGATGAGCCAGCGTATGGTCGTGGCGGAGCTGCGGTGTACCGGCAGAAAGATAAGTGAAAAGGTCATCCTCTTCCTCTTCGGTGAAATTATCGTACTCCACATCCCATTTCTCGGCATGGCCAAGGCGGTCGTTCACCATCTTGGCTTCATGTCCGAACATGTCATTCATA
>JAEEGH010006468.1_pt1 | contig 28715 bp, 24 predicted proteins | sample 9134181 | NCBI WGS metagenome assembly JAEEGH01 (sample SAMN16246544, study PRJNA631951) | gut metagenome | biome: gut microbiome; feature: rumen; material: DP-attached | host: Bos | place: Iran: Karaj | collected 2018-10 | reverse complement strand
CCCTGTCACCAGTTTGTCGGGGAAGAGAAATTCTGCCTCGGTAACGTCACCGACGGCATCACCAACACCGACCTGGTCGATAAGTTCAAACTGTGCAACGTTTACGCCAAGCCGGAATGTGTCGACTGCTTCGCCAAGTTCTTCTGCTCGGGCGGCTGCGCGGCGAACGCCTATCATTCGCACGGAGACATCAACCAGCCGTACGAGATCGGTTGCGACCTCCAAAGAAAAAGAGTGGAATGCGCCCTTATGATAAAAGCTGCGGAAGATAGTGAAGAAGAATAGTAGGTAATGCAGGGATTCCGGATTATTACCAATTTATAATTCCCTCTTGATATTTTTTATAGATATGGTTATAATAGAGTAACTGAACACGGAAACACGACTGAAAGGAGCATGAAAAGTGGCTTTTGATATAGGAATCGATCGGGGAACAGCCAGTATTTTGGTATATTTGAAGGGCAAAGGCGTTGTACTCAAAGAGCCCAGCGTCGTTGCGTTTGACCGGGACACGAACCGGATTAAGGCGATCGGAGAAGAAGCTCGCCAGATGATCGGACGTACGCCGGGGAACATTACCGCTGTCCGTCCGCTGCGTCAGGGGGTCATCTCGGACTACTCCGTGACGGAAAAGATGCTGAAGTACTTTATCCAGAAATCCGTCGGCAAGCAGCGTTTCCGCAAGCCGACCATAAGCATCTGCGTACCGAGTCAGGTAACCGAAGTTGAGAGAAAGGCCGTTGAGGATGCAGCTTTCCAGGCTGGTGCTCGTGATGTCAAGATCATCGAGGAGCCAATCGCGGCAGCTATCGGTGCCGGAATTGATATCTCGAAACCCTGCGGAAACATGATCGTCGATATCGGTGGTGGTACCGCGGATATTGCCGTGATCTCGCTTGGCGGGTCCGTGGTCAGCACATCGATCAAGATCGCCGGCGATGACTTTGACGAAGCGATCGTGCGTTACATGAGAAAGAAGCATAATCTTCTGATCGGTGAACGGACCGCTGAAGATATCAAGATCAAGATCGGGACCTGTTTCCCGCTTCCCGAAGCGGAAATGATGGACGTTCGTGGGCGGAACCTTGTGACCGGTCTGCCGAAGACGGTCGCTGTCAGCTCCGAGGAGACGGAGGAAGCGTTAAGAGAGCCCACACTGCAGATCGTGGAAGCCGTGCATTCCGTGCTGGAGAAAACCCCGCCGGAGCTTGCGGCCGACGTAGCGGACCGCGGGATCGTCCTGACAGGAGGCGGCGCGCTGCTGCGCGGACTCGAAGAGCTTTTGGAAGAGAAGACCGGGATCAACACCATGACGGCTGAGGAGCCCATGACCTGTGTGGCCATCGGTACCGGGAAGTTTGTGGAATTCCTTTCCGGCCGGCATGATGAAGAGCAGTAGTCCAAGAGTTGACGTAATTAAAATAATTAATATGAGAGAAACCAAGAAAGCCATCCGCAGCCCGCGGGTGGCTTTTCCTTTTTCGATGACCCGCGTAAGGAAAAATTTCTGCTGAATTTGCATTTTTTCAGACAATAGTATAAAGTTTAATATAAGGATGACTGCTCAGAATAAAATTCTGAGCAGTTACTATAAAGTTTTAAGCAGAGCCTCCGATAAATAAGTTAAAGGATTTTTGTGTCTTTAACCATGGAGGGTGATCAAATAAAGGAGAGACGATATGGTTAAAGGACTTTATACTGCTTATACCGGCATGATCATCGAGCAGAAAAAGATGGACCGTCTGACCAACAACCTTGCGAATGCGGATACGAACGGATTCAAAAAGGAGGGACTGACCGCCACTTCATTTGCCGATCAGCTGGCTTATCGTATCAAGGACACCTCGTCCGCATTGATCCCCAGAGGAATCGGAGACATCACCTTCGGCGCGAAGGTAGGAGAGACCTATATCGACTGGTCCATCGGCAGCTTTGACGTGACGGACAATATGCATGACTTCGCGATCGAGGGAAACGGGTTCTTCAGGATCAGCTACACGGACAAGCAGGGGCAGACCTCGGTGAAATATACGCGGGACGGCGCCTTTGCCGTGGACAGGGACGGCGTGTTCAGGACAAAGGACGGGGACTACGTTCTGAACCAGGCGGGCGGACGGATCACGATCGATCCGAACCAGCCATTTTCCATCGACGGACAGCGGAACATCATCCAGAACGGACAGATCGTGGGGAATATCGGCGTAGTGGATATCGCGGATTATAATTTCCTGCAGGAGTTCGGTGAGAACATGTACGACCTGGTGGAAGGCGGCCAGGAGGTGGCCACGGACACCGCGGTGATCCAGGGCGCGCTGGAGAAATCCAACATGAACGTGGTGGATGAGATGGTCGAGATGATCACGGTTTCGAGGGCGTATGAAGCGAACCAGAAGGTGATCCAGGCCGTAGACGGTACGATTGAAAAAGCAGTGACCCAGGTAGGAAAGGTCGGGTAATACTGATCGGTGATTAGGAAAGGAGGATCCGGAATATGATGCGGTCTTTATGGTCTGCAGCTTCGGGAATGCGGGCACAGCAGACAAACGTGGATACGATATCCAACAACCTTGCGAATGTAAATACCAACGGTTTTAAGAGCAATAAGGCGGAGTTCAAGACCCTGCTCTATCAGACAGTGCAGGAACGGACGACCAGTATGAACGGGGAAACGAAGCCGATCCCGGCGCAGGTGGGTCTCGGAACGAGACTGGCCAGCACCACGAAGAACTTTACCCAGGGGTCGCTCCTCGCGACAGAGAGTTATTCCGATTTTGCGATCGAGGGCGAAGGCTTTTTCCAGGTCCGGAATGCGAACGGCAATATCGAATATACGAGAAGCGGTAATTTCTTATGGACGACTTCCCCGCAGAACGGCAGGGTGGAGCTGACCACGCAGGAAGGCTATCCCGTGCTGGATCGGAACGGAAACACGATCATGCTGCCGGCAGATATCACCGGGGAATCGGCAACGATCAACCGTCATGACGGCACGGTCGGTTACAGAGACGCGACCGGAAACTTTATATCCCTGAACCAGCAGATCGGCTTGTATCAGTTCCGTAATCCTTCGGGCCTTGAAGCGGTGTCCAATAACCTCTATCAGGTGACGGATGCGTCCGGGCCGGCGATGAATGAATACACTAATAACAACCTCACGAGAAGCAAGGTCGTGCAGGGCTACCTCGAAGGCTCCAATGTCAGCGTTGCGGACGAGATGGTGGAGCTGATCGTGGCACAGAGAGCGTATGAGATGAACTCGAAGGCCATTCAGGTGACCGACGAGATGCTGGGTCAGGCGAACCAGCTGCGGAGGTAATAGGCGATGGGAATCTCTTCGATCAATGATTTTAGCGCGAATGCTGCGGGCGCTGCGGAGGCTGCTTCCAATTACCAGAAAACGCAGCTTGAGGACCGGCTTTCGGCGGGGTATCAGAACGCGACTGCGGAAGAGCTGATGGATGCCTGCAAGAGCTTTGAGAGTTATTTTGTCGAGCAGATATTAAAGGAAGTGGACAAGTCTACGCCGCTTTTCGGATCGAACCTTGAGGATACCTATGCGACAAAGATGACGGACCTTTATAAGGACCAGATGATCCAGACCATGGCGTCAAAGGTTGCGGATCAGACAGGCAATACGCTGGCTATGCAGCTTTACAAGCAGATGAAGAGAAACTACGGGATCACGGACGAGGCGGATGAGGCGAAGGCGGCTGCGCTGCAGGAAACGCAGAACGTATCGCAGGCCGGGACTTCGGAGGGAACGCAGAGCGTGCCTCCGGTGGAAGCGGAAGAAGAGCAGGCCGTGGCGGGCGTGAGCCTTAGGGGTACGGAAACGGAGAATGATGCGGACGAATCCCACTTTGCGGGGATCAGTCTGGCGGATGAAGCGTAAATGGAGACGATCCGGGGCACAATAGACCATATCATTTATAAAAATGAAAAAAACGGGTTTACGGTGATGCAGCTCGTGGAGAACGAGACCATATGCGTAGGAAACCTTGCAATGACAGAAGCCGGTGAGACAGTGGAGCTCACCGGCGAATTTACGTTTCACGCTACTTACGGGCACCAGTTCAAGGTGGAAAGCTTTCAGACCGTTGAACCGGAAGCCGGCGTGGACATTGAGCGTTATCTTGCATCCGGAGCCATCAAGGGGATCGGCGCGGCGCTTGCGAAAAAGATCGTGGACCGGTTCGGCACGGACACGTTTCGCGTGATGGAAGAGGAGCCGGAGAGGCTTTCGGAGATCAAGGGCATCTCGGACCGGATGGCGATGGAGATCTCGGACCAGATCAACCGGAAACGGGATTACCGCAGAGCGATCCTGTTCATGCAAAGATTCGGGATCTCGCTTTCTCTGGCAACAAAGATCTACACGTACTATGGGGAAGAGATCTATGAGATCCTGGACACGAACCCCTATCGCCTGGCGGAGGACATCGCGGGGGTCGGGTTCCTGACTGCGGATGAGATCGCCGTGAAGGCGGGGATCCGGCGGAATTCGGAGTTTCGCATACGCTGCGGGATCCGGCACATCCTTTTGCAGGCTGCGCAGGAGGGACACACCTGTCTTCCGAGAGAGCTTGCCGTGGAGCGGAGCGTGGAACTGCTCGGAACGGATCAGACCGGCGTGGAGAAGGGGATCATGGACCTCGTTCTCGAAAGAAAGCTGATCCTGCATGAGAATGAAGGGAAGGAGATGGTCTGGCTTTCCCGGTATTATTATATGGAGCTTCGTACGGCGGCTCTGCTGAAAAAACTGGATCTGGCGATTGAAGAAACGGATGAAGACATTGCGCTGGATCTTTCCATCATCGAGCGGGAGCTGACGATGGAGCTGGAAGAAAGCCAGCGGGAAGCGGTGAAGAACGCGGTGCGCCACGGCGTCTTTATCCTTACCGGCGGACCGGGGACCGGGAAAACGACGACGATCAACGCGATCATCCGCCTGTTTGAACGGCAGCATAAGACCATATTTCTGGCGGCGCCTACCGGGCGGGCGGCGAAGCGGATGACAGAAATGACCGGGACCGAGGCGCGGACGATCCATCGGATGCTGGAGGTGAACGGCGGTGCGGAGGAAGGAACGGTCGGCATGTTTGAACGGAACGAAAGCCGGCCGCTGGAAGCAGACGTGATCATTGTGGATGAAATGTCCATGGTGGATATCTCGCTGATGTCAGCGCTTCTTAAGGCGGTGCCGATCGGAGCGAGACTGATCCTTTCCGGAGACGCGAACCAGCTTCCGAGCGTGGGCCCGGGGTCGGTCTTAAAGGATCTGATCAAAAGCAACGCATTTGTGATGACGAGGCTGAAAACCATCTTCCGCCAGGCGGAGGGCAGTGATATCGTGCAAAACGCACACGCCATCAATGAAGGAAAGGATGTGGATCTCGAGAAAAAAAGCAAGGACTTCTTCTTCCTGAAACGATACGAAGTGGATGACATTATCCGGCTGACCGTCCGTCTGGTGCGCGATGAGCTCCCGGGCTTTGTCGGGGCTTCGAGCATGGACATCCAGGTGCTGACCCCGACCAGAAAGGGGCTGCTCGCCGTGGGGCGGTTGAATACGATCCTGCAGAGTAACCTGAACCCGGCCGATGCAAAGAAAAATGAGATCAAACAGGGGGAGCGCCTGTTCCGCGAAGGGGACAAGGTCATGCAGAACCGGAATAACTACAAAAGAGACTGGGAAATAAAATCGAAATATAACTATACGATAGAAGCCGGCTCCGGGATCTTCAACGGAGACCTTGGCGTGATCCGCAGGATCGACCTTTACAACAGGACCGTGACCGTGGAATTTGATGAGGAAAGGATCTCGACGTATGAGGAAAAGGAACTGGAAGAGCTCGAACTCGCCTATGCGCTGACCATTCATAAGAGCCAGGGATCGGAATATCCGGCGGTCGTGATCCCGCTGATCAAGGGGTCGAGGCTGCTGATGAACAGAAATCTTTTGTATACGGCGGTGACGCGGGCGAGGAAATGCGTCTGCTTGATGGGAGATGAGAAGGTCTTTCATGAAATGAAGGACAATACGTTGGAGCAGGAACGATTTAGCGGTCTTTTGTCGAGACTGCTGGAGATGGAAAACTGAAAAGAAAAAACAGGGATCGCATTACGCGATCCCTGCTTTTTTTCGTTCTTCTTTATCGGCGTACATTCTTTCGTCGGCGACTTTCATCCAGCCGGCGAAGTTCCCCATGTGAGCTTCGTATTTTGCGTACCCGACCGAGGAAAGGATCTTGTACGGCTTTCCGGAGGTCTCGTTTTCTTCGTCCATGAGCCGCCGGACTTCATCGATGATGCGGTTCCGTTCGGCCTCTGCGCTCGTGATGATCACGAATTCGTCACCGCCGTAGCGGGCGATGAAGTTGCGGTGCATCTGGCTGCTCTTACAGGAGGCCCGGAGAATGTCGGCTACCTTGATCAGCGCTTTGTCGCCTTCGACATGGCCGTAGATGTCGTTGATCGGCTTGAACTTGTCCAAGTCAAAGAGGATCAGCCAAAGGTCGCCGTTGATCTCCTTGTCCTTTATGGAACGGATCGCGTAATTGTTTAGCTCGTTTCGGTTGTTCAGGTGCGTCAGCGGATCGTTCGATATCTTCCCGGACTGGGCGGAAACAAAGGTGATCAGCACTCCGACCACGCAGGCAAAACACCAGATCGGCATGTCCATGTAGATGAACTGGAAGATCCCAGCGCCGAGTGGGATGACCGGGTAGATCGCGCATAAATAGAGCATCCGCTTGTCATTGGGGTTTTCAACCTCCACACTGTTCACCAGTGCCTTGACCGAGGAGCCGATCGGATACGCGTAAGCCACGATGAACAGAAGGATCAAAAACGGGCCGCTCTCGATCTGGCTGTATTGAACCGTTTTGTTTGCCGTAACATTGATGAACAGCTTTGTTTCAGAGGTGGTCAGCGCCACGGCCAGGATGAAGAACACCGGGATGCAAAGGAGCAGCCGACGTTTCTTTGTGTTGAACATCTCACTCTTCTGCAGCGATTCCGAATATAAAAACCAGAGGATCGATGCGGCCATGATGCTGGCGGTCCAGCAGAAAAACACGATGTGGATCAGCGGCTCCATATATGCGAAAACAGGAGTCTTGTCCAGAAGAACATAGAAAATGCTGAAAATGATCCCGATAGAAAGGGCAATGATATTATAGGCAAAGAGCATGCGGCTCTCCTGCTTGTCGGTTCCACGGATAATGGAAATAACAAACAGAAAAAGCATAACAACGCACATCAGATTTGCCATTGCAAAATATCCGATGCTGGTGGACATAACACTCCTCTCTACGGGTAACAGTTCCTGTCGGAAACGGTAATCAAAATGCTTCCATAATGATTATACCATATCTCGACCGTTTGTCCACCACCCGGAAGCACCGCAGGGAAGGATGAGCCCGTTTGAGCTTACGGGAAGCCCGATTTCCGTGGAAACAACGGTTCCGCCGCGTTTTTTCAGGAGATTGCTGAGCATATAGGTCAGGACCGAGGGGGCGAGACCGGTGGTGTAGGAATTGAGAAGGAAAAATAAAGGGTCGTCGGATAAAAGCTGCACGGTGTCCTGAAGAAGCGCGTAAAGGCAGTCGGTCAGTTTCCAGATCTCCCCTTTCGGCCCTCTCCCGTAAGACGGAGGATCCAGAAGAATGCCGTCGTACGTGTTCCCGCGGCGGATCTCCCGCGCCACGAAGCGGCTGCAGTCGTCCACGAGCCAGCGGATGGGGCGGTCTTTGAGGCCGCTGACCTCCGCGTTTTCCTTGGCCCAGGCCACCATGCCCTTTGCCGCGTCCACATGAGTGACCTTTGCGCCGGCGTATGCACAGGCGAGAGTGGCCCCGCCGGTGTAGGCGAAGAGGTTCAGAACGCGGATCTCCCGTCCGGCGTGCGAGATCAGGTCGATCATCCGGTCCCAGTTCACCGCCTGCTCCGGGAAAATGCCGGTGTGCTTGAAATGAAAGGGTTTGAGGCGAAAGGTGAGGTCGCGGTATGAGATCGACCATTCTTCGGGCAGATCGATGAACTCCCATTCCCCGCCGCCTTTGCTGCTGCGGTGATAGATGGCGTTGGGCGATCTCCATTCCCGTCCTTTCGGCGTTTTCCAGATCACCTGCGGATCCGGACGCCGCAGGACATAGTCCCCGAAACGCTCCAGCTTTTCTCCGTCCGAGCAATCCAATACCTCATATTCTGTCCACTGATCCGCAACAAGCATGCCAACTAACCTCCATAATCGCTAGTATCCCTATACTTGGATTGTGAGACACATCATCGTCTCGCAGAGGCGCTGTCCACGCTCTGCTTTCGATAATGTGCTCACAATCTTACTCTTCCTTGCAACCCAAAAGATTTATCTATATAATGAATATGTTTTTGTTCAATTGCAAGGAGTTTTAAAAGGAGTGTGTTAGTTATGACAGGTAATACGGTAATGATCATCATCGCCATTGTGGCGTATCTTCTGCTGACCCTGTACATCGGGGTGCGTTTTTCGAAGAAAAACAAGAGCACGGTCGATTTTTACCTCGGTGGGCGGAAAATGGGGCCGCTTGTTACCGCGATGAGCGCGGAAGCCAGCGACATGAGCAGTTACCTCCTGATGGGGCTGCCCGGGCTTGCCTATCTTTCCGGACTTGCGGATGTGGGCTGGACGGCCATCGGGCTGGCGCTCGGAACGTGGCTGAACTGGCTGATCGTCGCCCGGCGGATCCGGCATTACAGCTCGGAGATCGGCGCGATCACTGTGCCGGAGTTCTTCTCCAAACGGTATCATGATAATAAGAATATTCTGTCCCTGATCGCGGGGATCGTGATCGTGGTCTTCTTCATCCCCTATACGGCCAGCGGCTTTGCGGCCTGCGGGAAGCTGTTCTCCAGCCTCTTCGGCGTGGACTACATGGTCGCGATGGTCGTTTTCGCGGTGATCATTATTGCATATACAACGCTGGGCGGGTTCCTCGCGGCGTCGACTTCGGACCTGATCCAGTCCATCGTGATGACGATCGCCCTGATCGTGATCCTGTTCTTCGGGATCTCGCTGGCCGGCGGCATGGACAATGTGATCGAGAACGCGAAAAGCCTGCCGGGTTATCTTTCGATGAGTCAGACCTATGTGGCTGAAACGGGGGAGGCGTCCGGGTATGGCCCGATCACCGTGATCTCCACGATGGCCTGGGGCCTCGGGTATTTCGGTATGCCCCACATCCTGCTTCGCTTCATGGCGATCGAGGATAAGAAAAAACTTTCTCTTTCCCGCCGGATCGCCTCCATCTGGGTGGTGATCTCCATGGGCGTTGCGATCCTGATCGGTATCGTGGGCCTTGGTGCCAGCGCAACGGGTGCTATTCCCGCGCTTTCCGGCAGCGCGACCGAAACCGTGATCATCGAACTCAGCTCGAAGCTGGCTGAAAACGGCCTGCTCGCGGCGTTTGTCGCGGGTATCGTGCTGGCGGGTATTCTGGCCGCGACGATGTCCACGGCGGACAGCCAGCTCCTGGCGGCTTCGTCCTCGGTTTCCGAGAACATCGTCAGCCAGTTCCTGAAACGCAAGATGAGTCAGAAAACGTCGCTGATCATCGCGCGTGTTACCGTGATCATCATCAGCGTGATCGCCGTATTCCTGGCGCGTGATCCCGACAGTAACATCTTCACGATCGTCAGCTTTGCCTGGGCAGGCTTCGGCGCGGCGTTCGGACCGGTGGTGCTGCTGGCGCTGTTCTGGAGAAAAGGAAATAAATACGGCGCCATCGCCGGCATGATCGCCGGGGGCGCCATGGTATTCATCTGGAAATACGCGGTCCGGCCTTTGGGCGGAGCCTTCAATATCTACGAGCTCCTGCCGGCGTTCCTGGTGGCGTTTGCGGCCAACATCATCGTCTCGCTGGTGACCGGCGGCGCATCGAAAGAGGTGGCCGGTGAATTCGATGTGGTGATGAAGAGACATAATTAAATTTCGTTCTTCGCGAGGGGGAGGCTGAAGATGAACTCGGTGCCGACCCCCTCCGTGGAGATCACGTTGATGTTCTCGTTGTGCGCCGAGATCACTTCCTTTACGATGGACAGGCCGAGCCCCGTGCCCTTCTTATCGCGGCCGCGCGAGATATCGCTTTTATAGAACCGCTCGAAAACCTTGCCGAGGGACTCCTTCGGGATCCCGATCCCATGGTCTTTTACGGAAACAAAGACCTTCTCGTTCTTCAGTGTGGTCTCGATATTGATTACCGAATCATGGTGGCTGAATTTGATCGCGTTATCCGTCAGGTTATACAGAACCTGCTGGATCTTTGTCATATCCGCAGCCACAAGCAGTTCCTTATCCGTCAGGATCACTTCAAAGGAGATCCTCTTCTCCGTACAGATTCCTTCAAAGGTACGCAGCGTATGCTTGATCACTTCGTTGATATCAAAGACGGAGATGTCGAGGATGGTCCGCCCGTGCGCGCCGTATTTGTTGAGCTCCAGAATGCCGCTCGTGAGCTTGGTCAGGCGCTCGGTCTCAAACAGGATCGTTTTCAGATACCGCTCCTGCATTTCCGGCGGGATCGTTCCGTCCAGCATGGCTTCGATATAGCCCTTGATCGAGGTGAGTGGCGAGCGGAAATCGTGGGACACGTTGGAGATGAACTTACGCTGATCTTCTTCCAGCGTGTTCATTTCATTGGCCATGTAGTTCAGCGAATCGTTAAGATACCCGATCTCGGTGTTCTGCCGGATCTCCACTTTTTCCTCGAATTCCCCCGCGGCGTAATGCCCGGCAACGGATGCGATCTTTCGGATCGGACGGACAATGAAGATCCCTACGAGGAGAAGGATCAGAAAGACCACAACGCAGAGGATGATCCAGGTCAGGTAGGACACGTTCAAAAGGTAATTAAGCCTTCCGTCCAGAACCGTCAGGGGATGGTTGATCAGGATATAGCCCACGAGAGAGTAGTTTTGCGTGATCGGCGCGTAGACCGTAAGATGCTCGTCATCAAACTGGCCGTAGCAGGTGCCCGTGATATAATACCCGGAGCCGAAATCCACGGGATTGAAGCCCTCGATCGTGATCATGGTGGAGGGGTCCCGCCCCGGTTCATTGGAATTAACGAGAATGTGTCCCTGCCGGTCTACAACCCAGATCTCCGCGTCGAGATAGGTGTCCAGAATAAGCACTCTGGAGTAGAAATCCTCAAGCGTATCCGCGCTGCTGTAGTAGGCGGTGACATACTGATCCGCCACGATCAGCGCCTCCCGGTGGAGCCGCTCGGCCTCCTGCTCGATCATGCGCTGCCGCAGGAGGTGGTAGGTGAACGTGGGGATCAGGAGAAAACCGATCGTTACAAAGAATAAAAACAGAAGGAATAGCCCTCCGTAGAGCCTTCGTTTCATGAGCGGACCTCAAATTTATAGCCGATGCCCCAGACCGTGGACAGGCTCCATTTGTCGCTTTCACGGATCTTTTCACGGAGACGTTTTACATGAACATCCACGGTCCGTGTGTCGCCGATGTATTCATAGCCCCAGATGTTGTCCAAAAGCTGCTCCCGCGTAAAGACCTGGTTCGGCTGGGAAGCAAGAAAATACAGAAGCTCCAGTTCTTTCGGCGGCATGTCCACGGGATGGCCGTTGTTGATGACGGCGTAATTGGAAAGATTGACCGTAAGGCCTTCGTATTCCACGCACTTGATCCCGGAGGCGTTCTTGTCTTCGCGGGAAGGGGAGAAACGGCGGAGGACCGCCTTGACCCGCGCAACGAGTTCCTTGGAATCAAAAGGCTTCATGATATAATCGTCCGCGCCGAGCTCGAGCCCGAGGACCTTGTCGAAGGTCTCTCCTTTGGCGGAGAGCATGATGATGGGCACGTTGGATTTGGAACGGATCTCGCGGCAGACCTGATAGCCGTCGATCCCCGGCAGCATCAGATCCAGAAGGATCAGGTTCGGGTCGTATGTCGCGAAGGCCTCAAGGGCCGCTTCCCCGTCATGCACGATCTCCGTGTCGAAGCATTCCTTGATCAGATAAAGAGAGATCAGCTCCGCGATATTTTCATCATCATCCACGATCAGAATTTTTTGTTTTGCTGCCATGACAATTCCTTTCCTAATACATTATTTGAATTCCGCGATGGTCACTCCGGCGTCGCCTTCCCCGTATTCTCCGAGCCGGAAGGATGCGATATAGGGGAGCTGCTTCAGCCGGGAATGCACCGCGTTCCGCAGCGCCCCGGTGCCCTTGCCGTGCACGATCCGTACCGAAGGCAGGCCCGCCAGGCAGGCGTCATCCAGATATTTATCCAGAACCGCGATCGCATCGTCGCAGGTCTTTCCGATCAGATTGATCTCGGCGTGAATGTTCGAGGCTTTTTGCGAACGGAAGCCGCCGGAAGAAGCCTTCTTTTTCGGCAGGCCCGTCGTTTCCTCGGGGAGAAGCTCGAGATCGGACACATTGACTTTACTGTGCAAAATCCCCATCTGTACGGTCAGCTCGCCCTTCTCATTCGGGAGCGTGTGGACCGTGCCGGTCAGATTCATCGAGATCACGCGCACGCGGTCGCCGATGACAAGCTTTTTCGGAGGCTTGGAGTTTCCCTTTTTCTTTTCTGCGGAAAGGGTGTTGAGCGAGTTCTCATGGTTCTTGATCTTTTCGTTCAGGTTCTTTCGCTCCGCTTCCAGTTCCCTGATGTTGCCGTCGGCATTGCCGTATTTATTGATGTTGCGGATCGTGGAATCTGCGGTTTCCTTGGCCTCCCTAAGGATCTTTACCGCTTCTTCATTTGCTTCCTGAAGAATGGATTCCTTCCGTTTTGCCATGCGCTCCGCTGTCTCTTCATTCTTTTTCTGAAGGGCGATCGCGTCTTTTTGGAGCGCTTCCACAGCGGCCTGTTCTTCAAGAAGCTCACGCCGGCTTTTTTCTAGTTCAGCGATCAGATCCTCGAGCTCCTTCGTGTTCTCGGTCAGCTTTTTCCGGGCGGATTCGATGAGACGGCTTTTCAGCCCCAGCTTTTCCGAGATCGCAAAGGCGTTGCTCTTCCCGGGTATGCCGACCATGAGCCGGTATGTGGGAGAAAGGGTTTCAACGTCAAATTCAAGGCAGGCGTTTGTGACGAGCGGGCGCGTCATCGCGTAAACCTTCAGCTCGCTGTAATGCGTGGTGGCCATCGTGCGGATCCCTCTTAAATGCAGTTCTTCAAGGATCGAAATGGCCAGCGCCGCGCCTTCGGTCGGATCCGTGCCCGCGCAGAGCTCGTCAAGGAGCACGAGCGAATCCCGGTCGGCCCGGTCGAGAATTTGAACCAGATTCTTCATATGAGAAGAAAAGGTGCTTAAGGACTGTTCGATGCTCTGCTCATCCCCAATGTCGGCAAAGACCTCTTTCACGACGGCGATCTCGGACCGGTCAAGGCAGGGGATCATCAGGCCGGAGAGCGCCATCACGGTCAGAAGCCCGAGCGTCTTTAAGGAAACGGTCTTCCCGCCGGTGTTCGGTCCGGTCAGGACCAGCTGGTCATATTCCTTCCCGAGAACCAGATCCACGGGAACGACCGAAGCGGCCGGCAGCAGAGGATGCCGCGCTTTCCTGAGATTATAGATCCCCTTTTGGTTCAGGAGCGGCTTCGTCGCGTTCTGCTCGAGCGCAAGCTTTCCTTTCGAGAAAATAAAATCAAGATTTACCAAAATTTCAAAATCGGTATCCAGAGTATCTTTATGGACCCGGCATTTGGCGGAAAGGTTTTTCAGGATCTCCGCGATCTCGTCTTCTTCCTGCAAAAGATATTCCCGCAGCTCGTTGTTCAGCTGCACAATGGGCAGGGGCTCGATGAACAGGGTGGAGCCGCTGCCGGAATGGTCATGGACAACGCCGGGAACGGCAGCCTTGTTCTCCGCCTTGACCGGCAGGCAGTATCTGCCGTCGCGCATCGTGATCACGGGATCCTGCAGGGATTTGCGGGTCTCGCTGTTATTGATCAGGGACATGAGCTTGTCATGCAGCCTTCCGTCCATTCCTTTGATCTTCCGCCGCAGGGAGGCAAGGCGCGGCGAAGCGTCATCCGCGATCTCATCCGTGTCGACAATGCTGCGCCGGATCTCGGAGGAAAGCAGAGGGAGCGGATCCAGCGTCTGAAAGATCTCGGTCAGCGAATCCGGCTCTTCCTTTTTCTTCGCAAAGGAACGCGCGGCTTCCGCGGTTTCAAGAAGGCGGGCCAGCATCAAAAGCTCGCTCGGATTCAGATCACTGTCGATGGACAATCGCTTCGTCACGGGACGGATATCGGTGATTCCCGAAAAGGAAACATGTCCACAGGAAAGCAGGCGTGAAAGCGCGTCCTCCGTCTGCTGCAGCGCCGCTTCTATTTCTCCCTGCCCGGCCATCGGAGAAAGCGATGCAAGGCGTTTTGCGGCTTCCGCGCTCCCGGCCAGAGAGGAAAGATGTTCTTTGATCTTATGAAATTCAACCACTTTTAAGACATGTTCGTTCATAGTTCAAAGTATACTGCTATACGGCTTTTCCCGCAAGAATACAAAATCAGGCAAGATGGTTATCTTTATTGACGAGAAAAAGCGATTTTTGTATAATCCACTGTGTATAGATATAAGGAGGCAGTATGCTTTCATGATTACAATTGATTCAAAAATTCCGGAAATGAAGACCAGGAGACTCAGCATCACTCACGGTGAGGATGTGTTTCTAAGAGCCAGGGATATGTATGCCGCCAATCCGCCGATCCGAAAAGAGTGGATTTCCGTGCTGGATAAGGACGGCAAACATCTTTATTATCTGAACTATAAGGAGAATGAGGATGTTCCCTACATTGGCTATTCCCTTCCCGCGGATCATCTGTGGGATTATGATATCGACCATGTGGACCTGGATCTTTCCCTTCTGGAGCGGGCGCAGGTGTTCCTCTTCGAAAAGATGGAGGAGTATACCTATGCCATCGCTTCTGTGCTGAGAAAATATCTGCCGGACCGGTTTTTGTTTTTCATGGACCGGGATGCGCGGTTTTTCTTTGAAGAAGGGGATTGCGTTCATTTTATCGATTCATATGCGGATCTTTATAACCGCTTCGGTTATTTTGTGAAAAAAGGGATCATGCTTGTCCGTTCGGTCACGCTTGTTCCTCTGGGTATAGATCCCCTAAATGTGCTTCAGAAGCGCTACAATTCCATCCAGGTGATGGAGAGCATCTTCTGGAAGACCAAAAAGGCATCCTTCGGGGATCTGCATCCGGAGAAGACCTTCTATCTGATCCGCAATCCCGTTACGTTTGAAGGCTTCGTGGACGTGGTCCGTTATTCCGTGTTTCGGATGTCCATGCTGAAAAAGAAAAGAGGAAATATCATTCCGGTCATCGATCTGGGTGAATGGGGCGATGGCAACCAGTTCACCAAAGAGGGTGAAAATATCTGGACCATGTTCTTCAACCAGAACACCAATATTCCGCTGGAAGAGGTCTATAAAAGCAAAAACGTGATCATAGCCGATATGGCGCAGCTTGCGCTCAACCCGTTCCTTTCGGAAGAGATCTCCTTCCATGACTGGAAGGTTCTGCTGAAAGGGAAGATCGGATTCAAGTCCGAGGTCCAGAAGTTTTTGGACGAAAAGCATAAAGCGCTTTTTAAGGATTATCAGGGAAAGAGAATGCTGGCAGTCGTCGGAAGAGGTTCGGATTATACTTCCAGTCTGGTAGACGGGATCGTCAGAAAGCCCATCACGCCGGAGGAATTTCTGGAAGAGGTGAAACGGCTCGTTAAGGAGAAGAATTTTGACGGAATCTTTCTTGCCACAGAGGAGACCAGGATCTTTAATCTCTTTAAGAACAGTGAACTCGGAGACCGGATGGTATCCGTTGCGCAGAAACGGATCGATTACGAGGACGAACGCTTTAAGGACAAGCTCCTTTCCGATATCTACGCCGAAATGGATCGGGATGGGTATAAGGACACGCTGGACTATCTTCTGATCCTGTATTGTCTTTCAAAATGCGATGCTCTCGTGGCCACCACAAACTGCGGCGCATACAATTTCCCGGTGGGCCTGAACGCTGGGAAGTTTGAGTTTGCATATTATTATTGAGTAAAGGAAAAGCGGAAATAAAGTAAGGAAAGAACAAATCGAAATGGATTCGGAAAAGAATAATTCCATGGAACGTTATATGAGCATGCCGGTTTCAAAGGCGGTGCTCGTGAATGTGATCCCTGCCATCGGCGCGATGATATTGACGCTGATCTATAACATGGCGGACGCATTTTTTATCGGCCAGACGAGGAACGACCTTCTGGTTGCCTCCGTTTCCTACGCGATGCCGCTTGGCGCCATATTTGTGGCCTTCGGCACGATCTTCGGCGTCGGAGGGCTTGTTGCGGTCGGAAACGCAATGGGAAAGGGAGATAAGGAGAAAGCAGACCGGCTGGCATCATTTTCCTTCTGGAATTCTTTGATCATCGGGTTTTTGTTTGCGATTCTTGTCTTTGTATTCAGGGAACCGCTTTCAAGGCTCATCGGAGCCACGGACCAGACCTTTTCTTACGTCGTTACCTACCTTGGCATTTACGCGTTTTTGAGTCCGACATCCTGCGCATCCACCGTCGGGAATTCCCTGATGCGCGCGGAAGGCCGTCCGATGGCGGCCCTGATCGGACAGGTGATCGGGAACGTTGTGAACATCGTCCTGGATGCGGTATTGATCCTGGAATTGAATATGGGGATCGCCGGCGCGGCGTGGGCCACGGTGATCGGAGGCGCGGTTTCTTTAGCTTATTATGTCATCTATTACGTCTCAAAAAAAAGTTATCTTTCGATCTCTCCGAAGCATTATACATGGAAGGGGCATCTTGCGAAGGAAGTCGTTCCCATCGGTGTTGCCGCATCGTTGGTCGGCATTGCGATGGCGGTTTCGGGGATCATATCTAACGTCATGCTCTGTAAATACGGGGATCTTTCGGTTGCCGGATACGGCGTGGCCGGAAGGCTTTATTCCATCGTATTGATGATCGTGATCGGGATCGGAAACGGCGTGCAGGCCTTGTTCTCCTACTGTATCGGAACGGGGGACGAGGATAAACTAAAGAAATTTTTGAATTTTTCCCTGGTGTTCGCCACCGTTGTCGGAACGGGGCTGTCCGTGCTCTGCATCTGCTTTGCGAAGCCTTTGACGGATCTCTTTCTGACGGAACAGAGCTCATCCGATTATGCGGTGACATTTCTTCGGATCCTTCTCATCACGGGCTTTCTGCTCGGCGCGTTTTATGTGCTCAACAGTCTCTTACAGTCCAAGGGAGACTTCATAGGGGCACTGCTTTTAAGCCTCAGTCGAAACGGATTTCTTTTGATCCCGGCGATGCTCATTCTTTCGATCCCGTTGAAGGAGTACGGTATCTGCTGGGGGCAGACGGTGGCGGATGTACTCGCGGTCATCCTGGCTGTTGTCTGGGTGAGGCGATCGAAACGTAAAAAGGCTGATCAATAAAGGAGGAATATTTATCCATGATCTATATAAAAGACAAAGACGATACCACGGTGGTTCCAAACAAAAAGAAATTCCAGATCCCGTACGACAAAGAAGAGACGATCGAGCTCGCAAGGGATTATTTCCGCAATAATCCGGAGATCCGGGATGAGGCCATCGAGGTGATGGACCTCGATACGATGGAACGGAAATGCTGGCTGTGCTGGAAAACAAATATCAATACGGACATCCCGGATCGTATGCTGAACATGGTCAATGCGTATGTGAATGAACTCTGGGATTATCAGTATTATGATGACCGTATGGACTTTGATATCCTCGAGCGCGCGGAAGTGTTTCTTTTTGACACGATCGAAGAATACACCTATGCCATTGCAAAGATCCTCCTTGCCTATTTTCCGGATAAGTATATTTTCTTTAAGGATAAGAGGGCGCTTTGGTTCTTTGAGGAAAGCGACCATTTCAAGGTGATCGACAGTGAAGCGGATCTTTTTAACCACTATTATTTTATCCTTCAGAAATCGATCATGTCGGTCCGAAGCGAAGTGCTGCAGTTCGGATCGGATGCAAGAGATCCCCTGAACTATGTGACCAAGAAATACGCTTCGACAGAGATCATCATAGGCTTGTACTGGCTGACGGATGAAATGAATTTCGGCGATAAGAACCCCGAAAAGACCTTCTTCCTGATCAAGAGCCCGCTGACGGTCATGGGACTTTCCGACTTGATCCGATGGACCCTGTACCGGGTTAAAGTCGCGGAAGATCACCGGCGCGGAAAGATCATACCCATCGTTGATATGAGTGTGGAGGGAGACAACAACCAGTTTAACGGCGGTGACGGAACCAACGCCTGGACTATGTTCTTTGAGCAGCTGACGGATATTCCGATCGCGGAGGTGTATCAGAGCAAAAATGTGATCCGGGGCGCGGACCAGCTGTTTATGGCGAATCCGTACATCAAGGAAGAAAGCATGTTCCCTGATCATGCGGCTTTGTTCCGGAAATATCTTCGTTTTAATGAGAAGACGCAGAACTACGTGGATGCGTTGTATGACAAGGTGATCCCGAAGGATAAAAAGAGGATCCTCGGCGTGATCGGAAGAGGAACGGACTACAACCTCGATCTCGCAAACCTGCTCGTAAATAAGCCGTCCGACCCCGAGGCGTTTTTGAAACGCGTGGAGCAGGTGGTGCAGGAAGGCGATTACGACTGCGTGTTCCTGGCAACAGAAGATGCGAATGTCTTTAAGCAGTTCATGGACAGTTCGCTTGCCTCCAAGATCGTATATGTGGATCAGGAGAGGATCGATTACAACGATAAGGAAAACAGCTCCCGGTTCCTGATCGAGATCTATAACGAACAGAAACGGGATGGGTATCAGGCAACCGTGCAGTATCTCGGGATCATCCACATTCTTTCCAAGTGCACTTCCATGATCGCCAGCGTGGACTGCGGCGCGTATCATATCGCGATGGGCTTAAATGACCATCGGTATGAGTATACGGAAGTGTATATGAAAAAGGATGAAAGGTAGGAGCAAAAATGGCTGAAAATGCTGGTGCGGTCAAACGGCTGGATTCTTTGGATATTGGAAAAGGCATCGCGATCCTCGGCGTGGTGTTGTATCACACCACGATGATCATATCGCAGTGCGAGCTTGCTCTTACACTGCTTATGAGCTGTTTCCTGATGCCGTTTTTCTTCTGGGCGGCCGGGTATAATTATAAAAGCGGACGTTCCGCAGGAGCAAATATCAAAAGGCGGGTGCTGCCCCTTCTTAAGATCTACATCATCTATTCCGTCGGATTATTGGCGGTTCCCGCGCTGATCTTTGGACTTTCGGGAATGGCGGATCCGGTGAGCATCCGAAACCAGATCGTTACCCATTTCGCAGGAAAGCCATTGATGTCCTACTTCGCGCCGGAACTTGTGGATGAAGGGCTTTTATGGTCGATGGCCGCGCCTCTCTGGTATCTGGTACAGCTCATACTCGGAAGCATCCTTTTTTACCTGGTCGCGGAAGCGGCAATGAAGAGCCTTCGGAATGCACTGATCACCGTGGCGATCCTCTTTGCCGTGACGGCGCTGCTGACCGCCTTTTGCCCGGCGGCGCTTCCCTTTAATCTGCAAAGTACGCCGGCGCTGACCGCTTATATGATACTGGGCGCTATCTGCGGGAAAGCGAAATTTTTACAGAAGCTGGCAGAGTTGAAGACAGGCCTTCTTTGGGTGCTGATCATTGTTTTCGGAGCCATTCAGACGGTACTGGCCTGGTTCTTCCCGGACGGAGATCAGCTCTCCAAGGGCTATTTTTCCATGGATCCGAACACCCATGTGATCGCCATCTTTGTGGTGCTTTTGCAGTCCGTGACCGGGATCATTTCCTTTATGAGCTTGTGTACGCTGCTGGAGAAAACGGCGCTTCGAAAAGTCCTTGCCTGGCTCGGGAGAAATACGCTGCCCTACTACCTTTTGCACATGGAGATCCTCATGCTCCTGTCGTTTGCCCTTGGGGTCATGGACGAGATCGGCAATGTCGGGCCGGCCCTGTTTGGGAAGTTGTTTGCGGTCCTTGTGATCACCCTTGGGATCTGCACCCTGTGGGCGATCGTCGAGAACAAGATCAAAGAGAAAAAGAAACAAAGGAGAACGGCATGATCCGACTGTTTACGGAAGAAGAATGTACGGCCACGGCAAGGATGGGATTAACGCACAGTCCGTCCGTTTTTGACGAGGCCAGAGAATTTTATAAGTACAATGAAACCATGCGGAATGACTATATCCGGGTCATCAATGGGAAGGATAATAATACGATGTATTATCTGCATTGGGAAACCAATTACGGAAACTTTCATCCCGAGATGGTCTACATCAATGAATTTTGGGATTACACGATGGATGACCCCGGAATGGATTTTGAGCTCATCGAACGCGGATCGGTGTTTCTCATTGAGGAGTTTAATGAGTACTCGCTTTTCATTGCGAGGCTGATCCGGTCGTATTTTCCGGATAAATTTATCTTTTTCCTGGACAAAAAAGCGTCGTTCTTTTTTGAGGAAAGCGACTGCCTTCATATTTTATCTTCCTATGCCGAGTTTTATAACAAATACAAGTTTTTCATTAGAAAGACTATCATCCGGATCAACTCTGACAAGGAATTTTATTTTGACAGCAAGATCATGGTGGAAAAACGGTACTCCACGAACCATATCATGACCAGTATCTTCTGGTCCGCAAACCGGATCCGTTTCGGTGATCTGCATCCGGACAAGACCTTCTATCTCATCAAGAATAAGCTCGGGATGGAAGGCCTGGTGGATATGATCAAGTTCGCTCTGTTCCGGGCGGACATGGCAAAGCATAAAAAGGGAAGGCTCATTCCTGTGGTGGATCAGGGCGGCCCGGGAGATGCCAATCAGTTCGATGGCGGAAGCGGAGAAAACGTCTGGACCATGTTTTTCGAGCAGCTGACGGATATCCCGATCGATGAGGTGTACAGAAGCAAAAACGTGATCCTTGCGCAGGAACGGCAGCTGTATTTCAATCCATACGTGCTGGAACGGTTTTATTTCGCGGATTGGGCGGAGCTGTTTCGGAAATATCTCCGGTTTAATAAACCGACCATGGAGTTCATCAGAAAACTGGAAGATGAGATCACGCCGGAAAATCCGGGAAGGATCCTCGGTGTCGTCGGAAGGGGAACGGATTATAATTCCAGCCTGGTGGAAGGGTTCTTAGGAACTCCGCTGACCGGAGAAATGATCCTTGAAAAAACGGAGGGGCTCGTAAAAGAACACGGTTTTGATACGGTCTTCCTTGCCACGGAGGATGCCCATGTGTTTGACGTATTTATGAACAGTTCGCTGAAGGATAAGATCTACTTTGTTCCGCAGAACCGCATCGACTATGCCGATGAAAACAATAACGACAAATTTTTGGTGGACATCTATGCGCAGCGTGAGAGGGACAGTAAGTTCGAGACATTAAAGTATCTTACGATCCTTTATATTTTGTCCAAATGCAACGCTCTTGCTGCAACCGTTTCCTGCGGAGCCTATCTCTTCGCGGAAGCGTTCAATAACCATAAATATGAATTCTGCATTGCCTATGCGGACACAAATCAAAAGTGAAAAGGAGTTTGAGATGTTAAGTATTGAAACAAAAACAGAAAACGAAAAGGCGGTTGTTATTCTGGATGGAAGATTGGATACGTCTACTGCCCCGGACCTGTCAAACGTGATGAATTCGCTTCCGGATACCGTGACGGATCTGACCTTCGACTGCGAAAAGCTGGAGTATATCTCCTCCGCCGGCATCCGCGTTGTATTGGCTGCAGTGATCGAAATGAGCGGAAAGGGCAGTAAAGTGAAGATGCTGCATCCGAACCAGGAAGTTATTAAAATTCTGGAAATGACCAGATTGACTGAAGAAGTTACGATCGAATGAACCAGGATAATACGAAGACAGATATTTTTCAGGAAAATACACGGTTCTGATCTCTCTTATTTCTTTCGCGATCTTTTTCATTTCAGCAATCCTTGGCGTGTATTTGGGAGCGATCGATCTGAATTATCTTTCGCTTCCTGCGGGATCCGTCATCTCGCTCGGAGATAATACATGGCTGTCGGATGCTGTGGAAACGGGGCTTGTAGAGTATGATAACACGTTGTTACTAAAGAACTCCTTGCTTTACAGCTATACGACGAAACTGATGCAGTCTCTCCTTATCGCCGCGGTCTGTACTGCCATGTCGATCCAGGGGAGGAAGCTTATCTTCAAACAGAAGAACCTGTCGGAACAAAGCGCGCGGGTCAGTGCGGAGCTGTCCATGGCCACAAAGATCCAGATGGATATGGTCCCGAACAAGTTTCCCGCGTTTCCGGATCGCACGGAATTTGCTCTTCACGCTTCCATGACCCCGGCCAGAGAGGTGGGGGGAGATTTTATGATTTCTTTTTCATTGATCCGGACCATCTGTGTCTGGTCATCGTGCGAAAGGCAGTGGATGCCTTTGTGAAGGAGGCCGAGCAGTTTGATGATCTGACCATGCTGTGCCTTGAATATAAAGGTTGAACGCCACGCTTCTGAGCCCGTTTCATTTCTATAAAATACTTGCCACACATACTTTCAGATACTATAATCGGAGTAACTGATTGTTTCTTTATTCTTGTGAGTACGATTATGGATGAAAACAAGACTGTGGAAAACGAACAGGATAGTGAATTTTCGTTCATGACGGAAAAGATCAAACATCGTCCGCCGGATAAAAAGAGGATTCTTGCGCGCATCCTCTGGACGATAGTCTGCGCTCTGCTCTTCGGCGTGATCGCAAGCCTTGTCATGGTCTTTCTTGTGCCGAAACTGCAGAACCGTCTGCAGCCGGACCCGACTCCCGAACCGCCTCGCGTTGTGATCCCTGCAGATGAATATGAAACCGAGAGTGAAGAGGAGACAGAAACGGAATCGGAAACAGAAACCGAGACCGAGACGGAGGCTGTGACGGAAACGGAGGAGACGGAAACCGAGGAAGCTACGGAAACGGAAACCGAAGAACCCTCTACCGAAGCACCTGTGGAAGAAGTGCCCGAAGCGGTGTCGATCGATCTTCTTCCGGAAGAATATCAGAAGCTTCAGAACCGTTTGTATGATGTGGGCGAGGAAGCCAACCGCTCCATCGTTACCGTGACTGCGCTGAAGAGCGACACGGACTGGTTCAACGCAGTTTATTCCAGCGAAGACAAGGAAAGCGGGCTGATCGTTGCGGACACGGGAGAAGAGATCCTGATCCTGACGGATTACGCCGTGCTTCGGAATGCCGAAGATATCATGGTGACGTTTCTGAATGAGGATATGGCGGACGCGGAGGTGAAGGGCTATGACAGCACGACAGGGCTTGCGGTCCTGACTGTGGATGCGTCGAAGATCTCGGAGGAGACAGCGGAAGTCTTGAAAGCAGCGTTCCTTGCGAATTCCCTCTATCTTCGAAAGGGAACCATGGTACTTGCTTTGGGCAGCCCTCTCGGCACGAACTTTACGATCCTGACAGGAACCGTGACCTCCACGCAGGAACGGCTTTTCCTGGCAGATGCTGTTTTTACCAGATTCGAAACCGATATGATCGCTTCGAACAGCGGCAATGGGGTTCTTGTGAATCTCCGGGGAGAAGTGGTCGGTTATGTCCGAAAGGAATCCGCCAGCGAAGATACGATCTCGGCGCTTTCGATCTCGGAGCTGAAGCCGTTGATCGAGCGTCTCAGCAACGGTCTGCCGGTCCCGTATCTCGGCGTGTATATCAGTTCTGTTACGAAGGATATCGCTGAGCAGTATGAGCTTCCACAGGGCGTCTATATCAACTCCGTGGAGATGGATTCGCCGGCAATGGACGCAAACCTTTTGAGCGGGGATGTGATCGTCGAAATTGACGGCAAGGCAGTTCTGACGGCCGAGAATTACAGGAGCGTCCTCTTGGAGCATGAGCCCGGTGAGGAAATGCGTATTGTGGTGGAACGGCTCGGAGCGGATGGATATACAAAGGTTTCCTGCACGGCGATCGTGGGGAACCGCGAGTAACTTATCACTTACACTAGAAAGAGGCAGCATGAAAACGATTGACAGTTTGCGGGAAGGAGACAGGATCAACGAGATCTATCTCTGCCGCTCTAAGGTACAGGCTCTGACAAAGGCGGGAAAGGCGTATGAGTCCCTGACTCTGCAGGATAAAACCGGCTCCGTCGACGGCAAGATCTGGGATCCCGGTTCCCAGGGGATCGGGGATTATGAGGCGCTGGATTATATCAATGTGGTTGCGGATGTGACCTCCTTCCAGGGGCAGCTGCAGCTGAACATCAAGCGCGTAAGGAAATGCCGCGAGGGAGAGTATGACCCTGCGGAATATGTGCCGTCCACCGAAGGGGATGTGGAGGCCATGTACGCGGAGATCCTCGGGATCATAGATACTGTCAAGAATACATACTTAAATCAGCTTTTAAAATCCTTTTTCAGCATAGAAGAATTCAAGAAAATGTTTTGTTTCCATTCGGCGGCAAAAAGCGTTCATCACGGCTTTGCCGGCGGCCTTCTGGAGCATACATTATCCGTTACAAAGAACTGCGTGTTTTTTGCGAAACAGTATGACGTGCTGAATCACGACCTGATCGTAACGGCCGCTTTGTTCCATGATGTCGGTAAACTGAAGGAGCTCTCCACGTTCCCGGAAAACGACTACACCGAAGCCGGGCAGCTCGTCGGCCACATCGTCCTCGGCGCGCAGATGGTGACGGATGGGATCCGGAAGATCCCCGAATTCCCACCGCTCCTCGAAAAGGAGCTTGTGCATTGCATCCTCGCTCACCACGGCGAGCTGGAATACGGGTCTCCGAAAAAGCCGGAGCTTGCGGAAGCGGTGGCGCTTGCCTTTGCCGATAATCTGGATGCGAAGATGGAAACCTTAAAGGAACTGTTCCATGCTCCCGGAGTACAGGGGGGCTGGCTTGGTTTTAACAGTCTGATGGGCACATATATTCGAAAGACGGAAGTGGAAGAATGAACAAGAACGAGAGATTTGAACTAAGGATCACTGACCTCGGAAATACGGGTGAAGGCATCGGCAAAACTGCCGATGGTTTCACTTTTTTTGTAAAAGACACGGTTCCGGGGGACCTGGTGGAAGCCAGCGTCATGAAGTGTAAAAAGAACTACGGATATGCGAAGCTGCAGAAGATTTTAGAGCCCTCGCCGCACCGCGTGGACGCTCCCTGCGAGAACGCGAAAGCCTGCGGCGGCTGCATCCTGCAGGCGATGGACTATGAGGAACAGCTGCGCTATAAGGAGGACAAGGTACGGTCCTGTCTGGAGCGGATCGGCGGGTTCAGTGATATACCCGTGGAACCCGTTCACGGGATGAAGATCCCCTTCCGCTACCGCAACAAGTCCGTGTTCCCCGTGCGCAGGAACAAAAAAACCGGACAGGTGGAGGTCGGTTTCTATGCCGCCGGCACGCATGACCTGATCCCGGTCATGGACTGCCTGGTAGGGATCGTGGCGAACCGGATCGTCCTCAAGGAGCTCCTGGAATGGATGGAAAAGGAAGGGACTACTCCCTATGACGAGGAGACGGGAACGGGCTGCATCCGTCACATCATGATCCGCAAGGGTTTTGCTACAGGCGAAGTCCACATCTGTTTCATCGTCAACGAACCCATCACGGGAGGAGAAGCGCTGATCGAACGTGTGGAACGCTACCCCCAGGTTGTGGGCGTATCGATCAACGTGAACCGCGAAAACACAAACGCGATCTTTGGCGACAAGACGATCCCCTTCTGGGGGCGTGCCTACCTCACCGACCACATCGGCGACGTGACCTTCCGCATCTCCCCCGAATCCTTCTATCAGGTGAACCCAGTCCAGACCAAGGTCCTCTATAAGACCGCGAGAAAGTTCGCCGCGCTGACCGGAACGGAAACCGTCTGGGATCTCTACTGCGGTATCGGAACGATCTCCCTCTTCCTCGCGAAGAACGCGGCGAAGGTATACGGCATCGAGATCGTCCCCGGGGCGGTCGAAGACGCGAAGAAGAACGCAGAGCTGAACGAGATCAGGAACGCCGAATTCTACTGCGGAAAAGCCGAAGAGCTTTTCCCCGAGATGATGAGCGAGCGGCAAGAACGTGCCGACGTGGTCGTTCTGGATCCGCCCCGCAAAGGGTGCGAGACCGAACTCCTCGAAGCCATCCTCTCCGTTGCGCCGTCGCGTATCGTCTACGTCTCCTGCGACCCCGCAACCCTCGCCCGCGACCTCAAGATCCTCTGCGCCGAGTCCTACCGCCCCGAGAAAGTCCAGCCCGTCGACATGTTCCCGCAGACCGGGCATGTTGAGACCTGTTGTCTGCTCGAGCGACTGCGAAATGCAAAGGATTATATTCCGCTTAAGTTGGATATGGAAGATTATAATAAGATTAAGGACGCAGAGGAAGATAAGAAAAACGATAGGAATAACTAATCATTTTTTGTCAGTTGGTGGTAATAGGTAATTAATCGCTGTATAGTTGCATTATCTGCGTTTTGCGTACTTTTTATAAGTTCAAATAAGAGAGGATTGCTATCCTTATAAATGCTAACTATATCAGATGAAATATCATTAGTTTTTCCTGATAAAAAGGCAACGGACGTCTCCAATTTTTCTGCTATGGACATTAAGACCTGCGGAGAAGGACTACGATCACCCGCTTCATATCTGACGTAGGATGCGGCAGTTAATCCAATTCGTCTTGCGGCTTCTGCTTTGGAAAGGTTAAGATGTTCCCTCGCGGATTTAAGGCGTTCAGGAATAAGAGTGTAGGTTAATTCATTCATAGGTAGCTCTCCTTGACAATTACCAATGGTAACATTATTATATTACCATTGGTAATATTATATTAATCAAGACATTGAATGTCAAGGAAGGTGTTGGATTATGAAATTGGAAGTGGAGATGACAGAAGAACAGCTTAATTTGTTGATTTTATCCACAGAAGTATATGGTCGAATTCTAATGAATCAACCGGACCTGGTTGCTGATATCATAGCGGAAGATCGCTTCTTCTATGACAAGGAAGATCCTGAAAATGACAGGAAATTTCACGAATGGATTAAGGCAAGGGATGAGCTTACAGAAAAACTTCGCGCGGCCTTGAATACAATGTTTCGTGATTCTTATAAAAGTGATACATGTCAGAATCTTATTGATATCTGGCACGTTCTCAGACATCTTCAATATAATATTTCAGACAATATTGACAAGATTCTTTATGATGTGAGAGCGTCAGAACCATATCAGGGTGGAATGGAACCGCTTATGCAGGTCCGTGTAATAGAAAAACCTGAACTATGGGGGGATTCGTATGGAAAAGAAAGTCATAGCAGATTATAAGAAAAGATTTGATGATATCAGTCATGAACAAAATGATGTAGAGTTTTGGTATGCTCGTGAGTTAATGGAACTCCTTGATTATGTTCAGTGGAGGAACTTTGAGAAAACTATAGAAAAAGCAAAAATCTCATGTGAAAACAATGGGATAGCCGTATCAGATCATTTTGCTGACGTCAGCAAAATGATAAAGATCGGTAAGGGTGGTAATCGAGAAGTTGATGACTATATGCTTACCCGATATGCCTGTTATCTTATTGCAGAAAACGGAGATCCGCGAAAAGAGCAAATAGCGTTTGCACAGAGTTATTTTGCGGTACAGACAAGAAAACAGGAACTAATTGAAGAAAGAATAGCATATATAGAAAGAACGGAAGCACGTGGCAAACTTAGAGAATCAGAGAAGAGATTATCTCAAAATATCTATGAGAGAGGCGTGGATGATGCCGGATTTGCAAGAATACGTTCTAAAGGTGATCAAGCATTATTCGGAGGGTTTACTACCAAAGAAATGAAAGAACGGCTGGGCGTTAAGGATTCACGACCGCTTGCCGATTTCTTGCCAACGCTTACAATTGCAGCAAAAAACCTTGCAACAGAGATGACAAACTATAATGTTGAAGAAAAGGATTTGCAGGGAGAGTCGGCTATAACGACAGAACATGTTGACAATAATACTTCGGTTAGAGATATGCTTGGACAGAGAGGAATCAAACCTGAAAATCTACCGCCTTCTGAGGACATAAGAAAACTGGAGCGAAGGGTACAAAAGGAAGATAAACAACTGGCTGAGAAATCGGGAAAACTTCATGAATAAGATTGATGTATTTAAAACCAGAATAAACATTGGAAACAAGGTGTACTTGTTGGCAAAAGACGTCAGGAAGGCATTCGGATATAAGAGTATCGAACAGTTACATATGGAGCATTCTGATATCGTTAAGCATTTTGGAAATTTGCCTGCACTGGTTTTAGAGAGTGATTTTAATGCCATTTTAGTATCCGATAAAGACGCTATGAAAAGCCTTAAACATATTGAAATAACAAGAGTTGAAACCTTGCGAAGCAGCACAGAAGCGATAAAGAGTATTTACCCACTAAAGTTTTTGGTGGCTGGAAAAGTGTTAGAGAATGAAGCAAAGAATGCGGGCTTTCAGAGCGTTGGTGAGTATATTGAAGAGGTTGATTTTGTAAAAGAAATTGGAAATGAAAAAGAAAAGCTGGCTTCGAAAAGGGATTTGATTGAATGCATCAATCACAGCAGAAAGCAACTTTACGAATTGATTAATACCGATGTGCTCAAAAAGAACGATCTTCAAATCCAACAATATATTCACATTA
>JAEEGH010006466.1_pt1 | contig 28719 bp, 21 predicted proteins | sample 9134181 | NCBI WGS metagenome assembly JAEEGH01 (sample SAMN16246544, study PRJNA631951) | gut metagenome | biome: gut microbiome; feature: rumen; material: DP-attached | host: Bos | place: Iran: Karaj | collected 2018-10 | reverse complement strand
CCCATCTTGACGGCGAACATGTTCTCGATGTTCTCGTCGCCGACCCAATTCAGGCCATTGTCCTTGGCATACGGGTAGTCCGCAGCCGTATAAGGATTGGTGTAAGGCCAGAGGTTGCGCTGGTCGGAAACGAGGCCGTAGCCACTGTTCTTGATGCAGTCCTCCAGCCAGGTGACGACCTGGTCCTTGGAGATGGAACCGCCCTCGGCGAGCGGGAGATCGCTCTTCTTGTAGAAGCCAGTGTAGAACAGCCAGATACGGGCCATCATAGCCTCCGCCGTCCACTTCGAGACGCGCCCTTCGCCAAACTCGGGATAACGAAGGGCAGGTCCGTGCTCAATGGCCGCCTTCATGTCGGAAGCGATCTGGGCATACACCTCGTCCGGGGTGTTGCGCGGCAGGTTCTGGGGTTCCGTGGAAAGCACGAGCGGAACACCGTTGAAGACTTGGGCCAGGTTGAAATAGTACCAGGCGCGGAAGAAATAGATTTCGCACAGGAGTTGCTCCTTCTTGGTGGGAGAACTCCATCCGGTCACGTTATCGATGGTCTCCAGCGCATTGTTCGCCCGGTTGATACCGGCGTAGCGGCACAGCCACAGCGGTTTCATCCAATCGATGTAGGAATTCATCAGTCGGTCGACACCCTGGGCGCCGATATTGGACTGGCTGCCGCCGCCGAGGCGGTCGTCGGAAGCGATGTCGAAGATGAAGAACGGATCCTCCTCCGGGTCGGCGAGGTTATTGTTCATCATGACATAGATGCCGTTCACCATCTGGAAGGCATCCGTTTCGTTCATCGGGAAATTGGAGGTGTCCTTCTTGGTAAGGCTCTTCGTATCCAGGAAATCGTCACAACCCGCGATGAACATCACGCAAAGCGAAGCCGCAATCAGATATAAGATATTCTTTTTCATAATGCTCAGGGATTAAAAGGTGATGTTGAGGCCCACCAGCCAGGAGTTGGAAGACGGGTAGTAACCGCAATCGATACCGGAAGCCCAACTGGAGCCGTTGCCGAAACCGACCTCGGGATCCATACCGGAATACTTCGTGAAGGTAAACATATTCTGGGCGGAGACATACAGGCGGCACTTGGCCATCGGCAGGAACTTCATCGCCCGCTTGAGGTCATAACCCAGGGAAATCCGGGAGATCTTGAAGAAGTCGGCGTCCTCGATCCAGACGCGGGACAGTTCGGACTGGTTCACGTGCTTGCCGTGGGTGAAGCGCGGATAGCGGTTGGTCGAACCTTCGCCGGTCCAGTACTTCGTATAGACATCCGTGCAGTAGTTGTCGTCCGGGTGGTCAGAGAACTGGCGGTAGCTCTTCGCAACCTGCTGGCCGAAGGAGCCGTAGCCGTTCAGGGAGAAGTCGAAGCCCTTGAACTCCATGTGGAAGGTCAGACCCACGGTGTAGTCCGGGTTCGGATCGCCGATCATGGTCTTGTCGGTGTCGTCCTTGTCGATCTTGCCGTTGCCGTTCACGTCGACGAACTTCACGTCACCGGGCTGGATGTCGGCACCCTGCAGGGAGTTCGCCTTGTCACCGCCGCAGTTCTTCGCGAGGTAATCCTGGAGGTCCTGCTCATTCTGGATGATGCCGTCCATCGCATAGCCCCAGAAGTAACCGATCGGGTAATCCACCTGGATTCGGTAAAGCTCCGCCGTATTCTGGGCGATGGCATTGGAACCGCCGTGGATGATACCCTCGGAGTTGGCGATACGCGTGACCTTGTTCTTGTTATGGGAGAAGGTCGCGGAGAGGCCGTAGGAGAAGTCGCGGCTCACCATATCATCCCAGGAAAGGAGGATCTCATAACCCCGGTTCCGGATGTCGCCACCGTTCACGTAAGGGGCATTGGTACCGTAGATGAGCGGCGCAGGGGCCCGAACCAGCCAGTCCTTGGTCATCTTGTTGTACCAGTCGAAGGTCAGGCCGAGGCGGCTGCGGAAGAAGCGGGCGTCGAAGCCGACGTTCGTCTGCTCGGAGGTTTCCCATTTCACGTCCGGATTCGGAAGGATGTCGGGATAAGCGCCGATGGACGGGGTAGCCTTGTCGTCGAAATAGTAGCGCGCATCCAGGGAGATGGTGGCCAGGTACTGGAACGAAGAGATGTTGCAGTTACCGTTCTGGCCCCAGCTGGCGCGGAACTTCAGGAAGCTCAGGAAATCCTTGGAGACATTATCCATGAAGGGTTCGTTCGTAAGCACCCAACCGGCGGAAACGGACGGGAAGTAACCCCAGCGGTGTCCGCGGGCGAAGTTGGAGGAACCGTCGGCACGCATCACCACGGAAAGCAGGTAGGTCTCGTTCCAGTTGTAGTTGAGACGGCCGAAGAAGGACGAGAGGGCGCCCTCTCCGTTCGGGCTGCCGCCGATGGAGGTGTAGGCGGGATCCACGACATTCGCATTGCTGATGTAGGCGTGGTCGAAGGAGCCAGGGAAGCGGGAGTCGGAGTTAGACACATTAACACTGTTTCCATAGCCCCATTTCTCCAGGGACTGCCCCACGAGGAGGTCGATGTTGTGGTTGCCGAAGGACTTCACCCAGTTGGCGGTGTTTTCCCAGGACCAGCGGATGCTGTAGTTCTGGCTCTGGCTCACGTCATCGACCGGATTGGAGGTCTTGGTGCTCAGCTCGTAGACGGGCGTGTAGCTGCGGCTCTCGCCGTGGTTGTACTGCCAGCCCGCGCTCGAGCGGAAGGTCAGGCCCTTGATGGGGGCGAACTCCAGGAAGAAGTTGGACTGGAGCCGATAGCCCTTGTTGTAGCGGTTCTTGCGGGTGTAGTAGATCTGCGCCAGCGGGTTCGCCATTTCAGCGCTGAAGTCCCACTTGTCCGCCACGATGTCCTTGTACTCGTACCAGCCGCCTTCTGCATTGCGGGCCGGCATGAGCGGGCTCATCGACATGAGCGTACGGATGTTGTTGTCATAAATGCCGCCAATGGACAGACCGTGGCGGTTGCTGACGGTGAAGGTGATGTTCTCACCGAACTTCAGGATGTCACGGCCGCGCTTGCGGATGAGAGAGTAGTCCGAGTTCATCCGGAAAGTCTTCCGGTCGAACTGCGGCGTGGCCGGATAACCGATGGTACCGGTCTGGGCGAAGTTCGTGAAACCGACGGCGAAGCGGGAAACGTCACTGCCGCCGAGGATGTTGATGGATTCATTGTGGATCGGGGCGTTGTGCACCGTGGTTTCTTCCAGCCAGTTGGTACCGTTCCAGGTACCGGCCTGGATCTCCGCATACTGCTTGGGGATCAGTTTCGCCCAGTCGTACTTGGTGGTGCCCTGGATATCGTAAGCCTTGTCGTTGATCTCCATGTACTGCTTGGCGTTCAGCGGGGTGACGCCGTTGGTGTTCGGGTTCTGCCAGCCGTAGTAGGCGTCCATCGTGACGCGGATCTTGCCGGCCTTGCCCTTCTTGGTGGTCACGAGGACGACGCCGTTCGCGGCGCGGGCGCCGTAAATGGCGCTGGAAGCCGCATCCTTGAGCACGTCGATGGACTCGATGTCGTTCGGGGAGAGGGCCTCGATGTTACCGCCCGGGACACCGTCCACCACGTACAGCGGCGTCGTGGAACCGGCGGTACCCATACCGCGGATGGTCATCTTGTAGCTTTCGCCCGGCTGACCGGAATTCTGGACGATCGTGACGCCGGCGGCCTGGCTCTGCAGGGCGCCGAAGGCATCGACCGCATTGACCGCGGCGAGCTTGTCGCCGGAGACATTCACGGTGGAACCGGTGATGAGACGCTTGCGCTGCGTACCATAACCGACGACGACCGTCTCATCCAGTTCGGTGGCGGATTCCACCAGGGTCACGTCATAGACATTCCGTCCGGAAGCGACCGTGAACTGCTGGGGCTCGAAGCCCAGCGCCTCCACGTTGATCGTCGCACCATCCGGGACGGAGAACACAAAGTTTCCTTGGGCGTCCGTGACGACGCCGTTCGTGGTGCCCACATGCGTGACACCGGCTCCGATGACGGGATCTCCGTTGGTGTCGACGACCGTACCGGAAATCCGCTTGTTCTGAGCCATCACGATGACACTGCTCAAAGAAAGCAACGTCACCATCAAGAAGTTTTTGAAACTCATACAGTAGATGGTTGGTTGTTATTAATAGGTTTTGAATAAAAGTCCAGGTCCAAGATTTTGTCACCTGTACAAAAATAGGAATGTTTTTTAATTTTTGCAATAATGTGCCCAATATCTTGTAATTTATACAAAATTGCCGCATAATTATCCAAACAACCAAGCAAAAAGGGCCGCCCCAAACGGAGCGGCCCTGCATCATTGAACCAACCAACGATACCCTAACGGGATTATGCTTCACTGTCTTTTGGAACGCTGCTACTTATCAACAGCCCAACCGTTCAGCTGATGGAGCGCAGGATTGATCGCGCAGACCTCGGCAGGGAAGGGGAAATACTCGTGTTTGCCCTTGATGAACTGGTGAGGGATGCCGGCATAAGGCTGCCTCTCGACGTAGTACCATCTGTGCTCCGGTTCCTTGTCCTTGGACATGGCATCGAAGGCCTCGGGATACCGGTCAAGATCCTTGCCGCACACCTGGTCGGCGATGCCCCAGCGGACGACATCGTGGAACCGGCAGCTTTCGAACCAGAGTTCGTACTGCTTCTCTTCCTGGACGATGGCGAGCGTAAGCTCGGTCTCTGGCACTTCCGCACGGCGCTGAATCTGGTTGAGCGCTTCCTTACCCTTGGCGGCATCGCTGCTTCCGATGCAAGCCTCGGCATAAAGGAGAAGGGCTTCGGCATAGCGTGCGCACTTGGCATTGGACTGATTGGACGCACCCGATGAAACATCAGGGACGACATCGATACCGGCGAGAGACATGAACTTCCAGTTCATATAGTAGGTGCGGCCGAAGAGGCCGTTGGCATTCATACCTCTCTTGGGATCCTTCTTCTTGTCCGCCAGCGTCCATTCAGAGGCCGGCTTCAGTTCGCCGGAAGTATGGTTGTCGCCGACATAGTCGGTATCCCAGCGCATCCAGGGGAACTTGTCGAAAATCTCATGGCCTTCATTGTCGATGCCGTAAAGCCATTCGTCAGACGTGAAGAAGGTGCCCATGCGGCGGGGTCCGTTGCCGTCATGCGCAAGGAACTTGTCGGCGAAATAGCCGTTGATGGCTCCGCCGTTCCAGCCCGTAGTCGCCATGCATACCGCCCAGGAATTCATGTTCTTGCCACGCCAGTTGAGCGTGTTGGCCTGGTTCCACCTGGAACGGGACGTATTATCCCCGGATGAGTTGTTGGCATCAAAGACCCAGTTCGGCTCGAAGATCTTTTCCTCGTTGCCGTCTCCCGGGGTATGGAAATTCTCCCACCAGCGATCTCCGGGAACCAGCTCATATTTCCCCGAGTTGATCAGGTCGCCGAGATGCTTGCGGGCCACATCCATTTCGCCGGCAAACACCGCGGACTTTCCCGCCACGAACTGGGCGAAGCCCTTGGTCACATAAGTGGTGCCATCCTTGTCGAATTTGCTGGCTCTTTCCCTCAGGTTGGGAAGGGCGGCTTCGCATTCGCTGATGCACCAGTCCAGAAGGAACTTCTGGGACTCCACATTCGTAGGGTCTTCATCGGTCAGGCAATGGTCCACCAGCGGCGGGCGCTGCCAGTTGAGCGCCGCAGTCATGTGACACCAGGCACGGACGACCCTCGCCTCGGCAATGCAGCGGTCCACCACCTTGCTGGAATAGGCCCCCTCCTTGGTGAAGTTGTCGATCAGGAGGTTGCAGGCGTAGATGGTCTGATAAAGACTGGTGTACACATTCTTGATAATCTTATAGGTGGCGTCATAGCGATACTCGTTGAAAAGACGCACATCCGGATGGTCGTCCTTGTTCTTTCCCGCAGCGAAAACATCATCCGCCGAGTAGTTCACCATAAAGAAGTAGGGATTCCAGTTTCCGATGGAACCGTAGACATTCTGAACCATGTTGGCATACACGTTCACCAGTGCGGCCTCAGCGGCTTCATCGGACGTATAATAGGTTTCGTAAGCAACGACACCCTTCTGCGGGATGTCCAGCATTTTTGAGCAGGCACAGCATAATAACGTGCAAACCGCCGTAAGGGCTACAATATACTTTTTCATGATTATCATCTCCTGTGAATTAGAAAGAAACATTGACACCGAGCATTAATTTACGCATGCTGGGATAGGCGCCGATATCCACACCGCGGCCGGACGCCGACCCGGAAGTCGCCGTTTCGGGATCCATACCCGGATAGCTGGTGAAAGTAAAGTAATCATCCAGGGAAACGAACATGCGAAGCTGATTGATGAGAATCTTCTTCGTCCACACCTGAGGAACCGTGTAACCAAGCTGGATCTGCCGGATCTTGAAGAAAGATCCGTCAAACACACCGGCGGTCGACCCCCAGAAATTCATGTCGCCCGACACTTTCGCCGGCTCGGGGAACTTGCCGTTCGGGTTCGCCGCCGTCTTTGAATTCAGATAGTAGTAGCGAAGAGAGTTGTGATAACCGGGACGGTAGAGCGTATTCAGGATCTCGCAGCCACCCTGCCCGGAACCGAACACGATGAAGTCCAGGCCTTTCCACTCAAAGTTGAGGGTGATGCCATAGGTATAGTCGGGAAGACCCTTGCCGATATAAGTCATGTCGGCGTCGCTGACCTGGCCGTCCTCGTTGACATCCCTGAGGTTGGGGGTTCCGTCCTCGTTGATGCCGTCATAGATGTATCCGCGGATATACCAGATGGGCTGGCCGACTTCAAAGACCGTATTGTTCGGGTAGTTGCTGCCCGAAGCCGGGCTCTGCAGGAGCCTCGGAAGAGTCGGGAGAAGATAGGTGACCCGGTTCTTCAGATAAGAGAAGTTCGCATTGATGCTGTACCGGAAGTCTCCGATCGCATCCTTCCAACCGAGTTCGGCCTCAAAACCGGTATTGAGCACATTACCGGCATTGTTGGTGACGCTGGACACGCCGTATTCCGGAGTGGGGGAATAGGACACGAGCAGGTCCCTGGTTTCCTTGCGGAACCAGTCGAAGGTGAAAGAGAGCCTGTTGTTCAGGAAACGGGCATCCAGACCGGCGTCGACCTGATTGGAAGTTTCCCAGGTAAGGTTGGGGTTCGCAAGACCGTCCGGGGCGGAGCCATAGACGTTTCCGGTCTGATCGACGTGATACTGATACCACTGGCTGTTGAGCGAGATGGAAGTCGAGTAAGGATAACCGTTCAGCACGTTGATGTTACCGTTGATACCCCAGGATCCACGCAATTTCAAGAAGGAAAGGGCGCTCGTGGAGATGGCATTCTTGAACCAAGGCTCGTTGCTGATGGTCCAACCGGCAGACACGGAAGGGAAGTAACCCCAGCGGTTCTTGGCGGAGAGTTTCGAGGAGTCGAAGGCGTCCGCGCGGAAGTTCGCCTGGATGCTGTAACGGTTGTCATAGGTGTATCCCAGACGGCCGAAATAGGAAAGGCTTGCAGACTCGGAGGGAGAGTTGCTGAATTTCTTGGTCGCATCATCCAACACATAGTTCAGATACCGGAAGTTGGGCTCGTATCCCTTGAGGATGTCCGCACCGGTGGCCGTACCGTGTACATTATCCGATTTGTTATGGATGAAGGACATACCGGCCATCACGTTGAGACTGTGCTTCCCGGCAAAGACCTTGTTGTAGTTCGCAAAGTTCTCCCACTGATAGTAGAGCCCCGTGTTGGCTTCAGCCCTGAGGGTGTATGTCTTGGTGTCCGCTTTACCGTTGGAGTAGTAAGGTGCCTGATAACTGTGTACGTTGCTCTGGGAGATGCGGAAGCCGAAGCGGCTGGTGATGACCAGGCCCTTGACCGGCTTGAGATTCGCAAACAGCACGCCCTTGACATTGATGCCTCCGCTCGAGCCGTCGGTGGCGTCCCGCTGTACGAACGGGCTGCCGCCTCGGGTTTCGTCGATGGCGGAGGTGGCGAACCAGCCGTTCTCGTCGCCCAGGAAACTGTAGGGGTACTCGGAAGCGCCGGCCAGGACCGCCTCGTATTTATTCCGGTAATCCTGGTTGAACTGGCTGGGATCGGTCCAATAGACAGGAGTGGTCGGGTCGATGGTCATGAGAGACTCGAAGGCGGAGCCATAGCCCTGCTGGGAAACGGATTTGGTCGTCCATTGTTCGAGCGAGATGTTGTTTCCCACCTCAAGCCAGTCCGTGAGACTGTAATCGGCATTCAACTGGGCGGAAAGCCGCTTGTAAAGATCCTTGTCACCCCGGATGATACCATCCTGGTTGACATAATTGAGCGCTGCGAAATAATGGCCGTTCTTGTTACCGCCCTGGAAGGTCAGGGTGTGCTGGGGACTCCAGGAAGGTCCGAAGTATTCATCGAACCAATCCGTATCAAGACCATTGTAATTCGCATTCTTCAGCATATCCTGGATGGCATAACCTTGCAATTCCTTGTAGTCGATGAACTGCTGGGCGTTCAGCATCTCAGGCTTATGCGCAAGCGACTGAAGGATGTATTTGCCGGAATAGGAGATGGATGCCGTTCCTTTTCCGCCCTGCTTGGTGGTGACGAGAACCACACCATTGCCCGCTTCAGCGCCATAGATGGCCGCGGAAGCCGCATCCTTGAGGACCTCCATGGACTCGATCAGAGAAGGGTCGAGATACTGGATGCTGCTGACCTTGAGGCCGTCCACAATGATGAGCGGTCCGATGTTGCCGCTGTTGGACGAAACACCACGGACCTGGATTCCAGTGCCGCTTCCAGGCGCGCCGGAGTTGGTGACGACCTGGACACCGGCCACCTTTCCCTGAAGGGCGGCGGCGGCATCTGAAGTCGAACGGTTCTTGAGGTCGTCCTCGCGCACGGAAGCGACAGCACCGGTGAGGTCGGACTTCTTCTGAACACCGTAACCGATGACCACGGTCTCATCCAGGTACGTCACATCCTCTTCGAGCGTAATCGTGATGACAGACAGATTGCCGACCTGGACCTGCTTATCAGCAAAACCCAGGCAGCTTACGACAATCGTTGCATTGGCAGGGACCGTCATCTTGAACTGTCCCTCCATGTCCGTGACGGTACCATTGCTGGAATTGCCGGCAAGCACGACTGCCGCTCCGACAACAGGAGCGCCGGTGCCGTCAACAACCTTTCCGCTCAGTGAGCGGTTCTGTGCAAAGGCATTGCCTGAACACAACACTAGTATTGCCACTACCATAACGGAAGCGGCAACCTTAAAAAAGTGTTTTAACATAGGCTTGATAGGTTAAAATATAAAAGGAATTATTACTATTTTTTACAAAGTTACCTTTTGGACGAAAAAGTTAATAAAAAGAATTCGTCATTAAATATCAATCATCGGTCTTTTAACAAATAGATGATGGATGATTTCTGAAAAATAACTACTGTATCCTTCCCTACAGGATATCGAAAAATGGGATTCCGGAAATTATTCTTATCTTTGTAGGTTGATGAAAAATCTGTGGTCCGAAATACTGGTCCCGGCGGTCATCGCAGGGCTCACGGTCATCGGGACGGTGGGGGTGGAATCCGCCCGGACCGTACATCCCGGCACCCGGGTGCGGCTCCTGCGGGAGGTGCGCCTGGATACGCTGCGCCGCGATACCGTACCGCAGGATACCGGGAAGAAGGCCGCAGCCGTGAAGAAGGACACCATCCTGAAGGACCTGTCGGACGACGACTTCGACTTTTTCGGCGTGACCGTCCAGGACGCCGACACCACGCCCCGGATTTACGCGCGTGATACGATGCGGGTCCCGGAAAGCCTCCGGGATACCGATCCTTTCCTCTACCGCTACTACGTGGCCGTCAAGGACTCCTTCACCCACCGCCTCGTCGTCGACTCCCTGAAAGCCGCGGGCGACTCCCTGGACTGGCCCCGCATCGACTCCCTGTACCTGGCAGATTCCACCTTCGCCGCGCAAGAGCGCTTCCGCCGCTGGTACGAGGGCCTCTCCAAGGCGGAAAGGAAAAAGTACGAAAACGAGCAGAAGATGAAGCGAGCCCTCCACCGCCAGGACTCCATCCAGCACATCAAGGACAGCATCAAGCGTGTCCGGGACAGCATCGTCGAGAACACCCCGCGTATCCTGGAAACCGCCTGGCTTCCGGACAGCCTCTACTACAAGCGCCTCGTCACCTGGAAGCACGACCGCTATTTCAACCGGGTGGAGCCTTTCACCTGGGATACGACCGCGAACTACCACTTCCACGACTATCCCTACCTGAAGCAGGACATCGGCGGCACCTTCCTGGGCATGACCGGATCGGCGGTCCAGACCTATAACTATTTCAAGCGGGAGGACCCGCGGTCGACCGTCAGCTACTACGCCCCGTACGAGAGCTGGACCTATACGCCCTCCTCCATCCCGATGTTCAACACGAAGACCCCGTACACGGAACTCGCCTACTACGGCAACCTCCTGAATTCCGAGACCACGTCCAACGACGACATCCGGATCTTCACGACCCAGAACATCCTCCCTTCGCTGAACGTGGCGCTGGAGTTCAAGAGCTACGGCGGCGCGGGCATCCTCAAGAACCAGAAGGCGCGCAACAAGACCGCCTTCGCCACGGCCAACTGGCTGGGCAAGCGGTATCTCGCCCATGGCGGCATCATCTGGAACAGCATCAACCGGGTGGAAAACGGCGGTGTGCAGAATATCGGTGACGTCAAGGACACGGTCCTGCAGGACATCCGCGAAGTGAACGTGTTCCTGACCACCGCGACGAACAAGTACACCAAGCGGACGGTCTTCTTCGACCAGTCCGTGCGGCTTCCCTTCTCCTTCCTGGAGGACTTCCGGCACCGGAACGATACCAACTATGTCCGGAAGGATACCCTCAACAAGGACCTGACCTCCATCTTCCTGGGCACGTCCAGTGAATGGTCGGTCTACAACAAGCTGTACACGGACGCCGTCGGGTCGTCGGACCGGGCCGGCAGGGCTTTCTACCACGACAAGTTCTACATCAACCCGGCCAAGAGCGCCGACTCCCTCCACACGATGCGGCTGGACAACCGGGTCTTCCTGCGGTTCCAGCCCTGGCACGAGAATGCCGTCGTATCCAAGGTGGAAGGGGGTATCGGCGACCGGTACCAGTCGCATTACAACATCTATCCGGGCAGTTACCTGTTCAAGCCGTCCCCGGAGAAATGGAATACCGTGTACACGTACGCCGGCGCGGAAGGCCGGCTCAGCCGCTATTTCGAATGGGACGCCCTCGGGCAGCTGGACTTCGCCGGTCACGGCGCCGGGGACTTCTTCATCCGGGGCAAGGCGAAACTGAGCGTCTTCCCCTTCCGCCGCGACTCCCTGAGCCCGATCAGCCTCACGGCCCGCTTCGAGACGGACCTCAAGGAACCGGACTTCTACGAGCAGCATCTGTACACGAACCACTACATGTGGGACAACGACTTCTCCAAGACGTCCACGACCCGGTTCCAGGCCTCCCTGGACTTCCCGAAATGGAAGGTCTACGCCTCGGCCGGCTATGCCCTGCTGGCGAACAACATCTACTATGATTCCCTCGGCGTGATCCGGCAGAATCCGGAAGCGATGAGCGTCCTCACGGCCGCCCTGCGGAAAGACTTCCACCTGGGAATCCTCCGGCTCGAGAACAGCGCCCTCTTCCAGCTTTCTTCCAAGGAGGATGTACTCCCGCTGCCGAAACTGGCCTTGAATCTCCGCTGGTACCTCCAGTTCCCGATCGTGAGTGAAGACGTCCTCAAGATGCAGATCGGCGTGGACGCCCGCTACAACACCAAGTGGTATGCTCCGGGCTTCAACCCCGTCTCGGGCACGTTCTACAACCAGAGAGAGCAGGAGTATGGAGAGACGCCGTACCTCGACGCCTTCCTGAACCTGCAGTGGAAACAGGCCTGCATCTTCCTGAAGATGGAGAATGTCGGCGAAGGCTGGCCCACCAAGAAACACGACTATTTCAGCGCCCATCGCTATATCCATCCGCCCCGGATCTTCAAGTTCGGCATCACCTGGCCGTTCTATCCGTCCCTCGGCACCAACCGGAAAATGTCCGACCGGGCCAGTTCCGGCTTGAGCGGCGGAGGAGGAGGCCGCAGTGGAGGCAGCGGAAGCCGCGGCGGCGGTCTCGGCAGCAGCCTTGGCGGCCGGATGAGCAGCAGAAACCGATAAATCCATGCGCCACCCCGTCTGGAAATACGTGCTGGTTACCGCGATTGTCGTTGCGGCGGCGCTCGCGATGCCGTTGACCACCCGGCAGCTGGCCCTGGAGTACCCCCCACAGACGCTCCGCTGCGTCATCGACCTGAAAGGAGAGCCCGTCCGCGGGCTGACGGTGGGCATGAACAAGATCATCCTCCGGGAGTTCGCCGACGACCATGCGCTGAAACTCGAATTCATCACCCCGGCCGACAGCGCCGACTACCTGGATTCGCTCCGTGACGGGACGGTGGACCTGCTGGTGATGTACCGCGCAGACAGCCTCCACACCGATGATTTCATCAGCACCATCCCCTTCCGCGACAGCACCGTCTGGGTCCTCCGGAACGACCGGCATGCCGAAACCCGGCGTCTCAACGCCTGGATCGGGGTGATGAACGGGAACGGCGGCATCCGGAAGATGGACCGGAACTACCGGCGGCGCGTGGGCACGAGCCTGACGTCGATCAGCCCCTACGACGGCATCGTGAAGCAGAATGCGGACGAGATGGGCTGGGACTGGCGCCTTCTCTCCGCCATCATCTACCACGAGTCCAAATTCATCAACGAGTCCTGCTCGGACCGCGGCGCCGTGGGCCTGATGCAGATCCGCAACGAGCGCTACAGCGTGGACACCCTCCTGGACCCGGCGGTGAACGTGTCCATCGGCACGAAATACCTGACCTACCTGTCGAATATGTTCGCGGAGCACGGGGCCGATTCGGTGGAATGCCTGAAATTCGCCCTGGCCGCTTACAACTGCGGCGAAGGGAACGTCCTCAAATGCATCCGGACGGCCGAGGAACTGGGCGTGGACCCCACCCGCTGGGACAACATCGTTTCGGTCATCCCGGAAGTCCCCGGCTTCCACGGCAAGCAGACGATCGCCTACGTGCGCGAAGTGCTCGACACGTTCGAAGAGTATTCGGAAGTTTATCCCAGATAGTTACTCGGCCTTGACGGTCTGGGCCGGATCCACCCGCGCGATGAAGAGCGTCGGGATCAGCAGGAGCAGCATGATGGCCACGAAGGCCACGAGGTCGGCGGCCAGGATCCAGGGGACGTCGACATGGACCGGGACGTAGGAGACGAAGTAGTTGGCCGGATCCAGTTTCAACAGATGGGTCGCCTGCTGGACGAAGCAGAAAAGCAGGCCGAGGGCATTTCCGATCAGCATTCCTTTCAGGACGACACCCGCCGCCACGCGCAGGAAAACCTTGCCGATGGCGCGGTCGCCCATGCCCAGGGTCTTGAGCGTGCCGATGGTGGCGATGTTCCGGAACAGGACGATCAGCAGGCCCGAGATCATGTTCACGCCCGCCACGACGATCATCAGGATGAGGATGACCAGCACGTTGAAATCCAGCAGGTCCAGCCAGTCGAAGATCTGCCCGTAGGTGCGGACGGAGGAGGTGGCGACCAGGTTGTCCTCCCCTTCCTCGCCGCTCAGAAGCAGGCGCATCCCGATCTCGTCGGTGAGCTCGTTGACCCACGCATTGGTGCGGTGGGCCGGGTCCACGGACACTTCCAGGGCGGAAGCCTGGTCGGCGGTCCATCCGTTCAGGCGCTGGATATCCGCGAGGTTCGCATAGACGACCAGGTTGTCGTCCATCTCCAGCATGTCCCGGTGCACGTCGGTGACGTGGAACTTGCGCACGCGGACCTTTTCCCCGACGAAGTAGGTGGTCATGTCATCCCCTTCCTTCAGGCCCGTGATGGCTGCGAGGCGGGTGGGAATGGACACGCACAGGCTGGAGTCGGGACGGTCGGGGAGCCCCTTCACCAGCACGCCGTGGATGATGTCGCCGCTGCGGACGATGCCCGCCCGGACGGCGACCGGACGGACCGACTGCACACCGGAAATGCCCAGGATGGCCTCCTCCGACGGCAGATGGACGGGGACCGGGTCCCCTTCCGCGGCGACGGCGGACGACGGAGCGATCCGGATGTCGCCGGTAAGCCGCGCGACCCCGTCCCGTACGGATTGCCGGAATCCGGACGAGACGGCGACGGCGACGATAATGACGAGGAAACTCACGGCGATCGACGCCGCCGCGAGTTTCCCCTGAAACTTGAGTTTCCGCGCTATGAAGCGGTCGGGACTCATCTACCAGATATGGACGCGCTCTTCCTCCGGACGGAACATCGGGTCACCCTCGTGGATGTCGAAGGCGTCGAAGAAGGTCTGGAAGTTACGCACGGACACGTTCACGCGGTTCACGGCCAGCGAGTGCGGGTCGAGGTTCGTCAGGCGGGCCTTCTCCTGGTCGGTGATGTTCTGGGCCCAGATGTTGCCGTAGGACAGGTAGAAGCGCTGCTGGGGCGTGAAGCCGTCGATGACGGGCTTGTCCATCTTGCCCTTCAGGGCGTTCTCCAGGGCGGAGTACGCAATGGACAGACCGCCGTGGTCACCGATGTTTTCACCGAGGGTGTAGCGGCCGTTGGCGTGGACGCCCGGGAGAACCTCCACCGCGTCGAACTGCGCAGCAAGCTTGTCGCCGAGGGCGTCGAACTTCGCCTTATCCTCCGGAGTCCACCAGTTCTCCATGTTACCCTTCGCGTCGAACATGGAACCCTGGTCGTCGAAACCGTGGGACATCTCATGGCCGATCACCACGCCGATACCGCCGTAGTTCACCGCCTCGTCCGCCTCCGGATCGAAGAACGGCTTCTGCAGGATGCCGGCCGGGAAGCAGATTTCGTTGGTGGTGGGGTTGTAGTAGGCGTTCACCGTCTGCGGCGTCATGCCCCATTCGGTCTTGTCCGTGGGCTTGCCCAGCTTGGAGAGGTTGTCCTGCACGTACCAGGCGCTGGCGTTGCGGAGGTTCTCATAGTAGGTGTTCGCCGGGTCGATGGTGAGGGTGCTGTAGTCCTTCCACTTGTCGGGATAGCCGATCTTCACGGTGAAGGCGGCGAGTTTCTCACGGGCCTTGGCCTTGGTCTCATCGCTCATCCATTCCAGGGCGTCGATGTGCTGGCCCAGGGCGGTGCGGAGGTTCTCCACGAGCTCGACCATCTGCTTCTTGGAAGACTCCGGGAAGTAGCGCTCGACATACATCTGGCCGACGGCCTCGCCGAGGAGGCTGTTCGGAACGCTCATCGCACGCTTCCAGCGGGGCTGCTGCTCCTGCGTGCCCGCCATCTGGTGGGAGAAGAACTCCCAGGAAGCGGTGTAGAAGTCATCGGAGAGGGCGCCGCACTGGCCGGAGACGAACTGGCAGAGCAGGTACGCCTTGAGGGTCTCGAGGTCGCACTCCTTGAAGAGCTTGTTCAGACCTTCGAAGTAGGAAGGCTGCTGGACGATGACCTTGTCCTGGGCGGGGATGTTCGCAGCGGCGCAGACGCGGCCGAAGCGGAGCTCGGGCCAGGCGGCGTCAATCTCCGCGGAGGTCATCGGGTTGTAGATGGCCTGCATGTCCCGGTTCTGCTCGCGGGTCCAGGCGACCTGGGCCATCGCATCCTCGACCTGCATGTCCTTGGCGGCGAGCTGCGCGGCGTTCTCCACGCCGGCGAGCGTCAGGGCCTTCTCCAGGAAAGCCTGGTAGCCAGCCTTGAGGGCGGCATTGGTTTCGAGGAGATAGTAGTCACGGTCGCCCATGCCCAGGCCGCCCTGGCCCAGGTAGAGGATCTGCATGTCGCTGTTGGTGAGGTCCGCTTCGACGCCGGCGCCGAAGAAGCCGCCTTCCCCGTAGAGGTTCATCTTGCCGAGCAGGTCGGCGAGGGCGTCCTTGGAAGCGACCGCCTGGATCTCAGCGATGTAAGGCTGGATAGGCTGGGCACCCAGGGTGTTGCGGGTGGTGGAGTCGAGGGCCATCTTGTACAGGTCCGCGATCTTCTGGTCCACGGTGCCGGGCTCGGCCTGGAGCGTGGCCATGCTCTCGAACAGTTCATTCAGGTTCTTCCGGGTGGTCTCCGCGATGGCGTCGAAGGAGCCGAAGCGGGAGAATTCGGGCTTGAGCGGGTTCTTGACCTGCCAGCCGCCGGTGGCGTACTGGTAGAAATCCACTTTCGGAGAGGTGGAGGGATCCAGGTCCGTCAGGTCCAGGGCTCCCTTTCCACGCTGATTGCAGGCCGCGAGGGCGCAAAGCATCATCATAAGGATCGGTAACTTTTTCATAATTATGGAGTAATGATACACTTGATCCACTGTGAAATCATAAGTTTGCAAATGTACGCATAATTGTGCATCTTTGTATTCCTTTTGAAAGATTTTTATGGCCAAGAACAATATCGCCGCACGCTGGCTGGTCGGCACCCTGGGCCTCGTCCTCATTGCTTTCGGCGTCGCACTTTCCCTGAAATCCAACCTGGGCACCGCGCCTCCGTCCTGCCCGCCGGCGGTCCTTAACCTGAAATGGGGCGCCATTTCCTTCGGCACCTTCACCTGGATCATGCACCTGTTCTTTATCGGTGCCCAGATGGCCATGCGCCGCAAGGTGCTGGACGTCCATTATCTCCTCCAACTGGCGGCCGCCTTCGTATTCGGCTACCTGTGCGACGCCTGTATCTGGCTCCTCCACGGCGTGGAGATCTCTTCCTACCTGATGAAGGTCGTCCTGATCCTCATCGCCGTCATCCTCACGGCCATCGGCATCCGGCTCGAGGTCATCGGCAAGGCCTGGATCCTCGCCGGAGACAAGGTCGTCGACGTCTTCTCGGAGGTGACGGGCGTCAAGTTCAGCAACGCCAAGATTTTCGAAGACATCCTCCTGGTGGCCCTTTCCGCCGCCTTCGCCTGGATCTGCTTCGGTTCCCCCTTCGGCCATGGCGAGGAGATCGTCATCCGCGAAGGGACGCTCATCCTGGCCGGACTCACCGGCCTGTGCATGAAACTCACGGACCCGCTGGTGGACAAGGTATTCAAACCCCTGCTGCATGAATAAAGCCGTTCAGTTCTTCAAAGACTGGATGCTCCCCCTCGCCATCACGACGGGCATCAGCCTGTATCTCTTCTATCATTTCACGCCCCTGCTGAAACCGTACGGAGCCGTCCTGCACAAGGTGGCCTCCGAAGGGCAGCGGCTGGTAATCGCGGTGCTGCTGTTTTTCCAATTCGTGCAGATCTCCCCGCACGATGTCCGGCTGCGCCGCTGGCATCTGGGTGCCCTGGCCGTCCAGGTACTCGGCTTCTTCCTGTTCGCGGGCCTCTCCGTCCTGACTCCGGAAGGCGCGGGCCGAATGCTGCTGGAATGTGCGATGATCTGCCTCATCTGCCCCTGCGCCGCCGCTGCCGGGGTCATCACCCGGAAGCTGGACGGCGACCTGGCCGCCACGGTAAGCTACCTGTGCCTGACGAACCTCGCCGCCACCTTCCTCATCCCGATGGTCATCCCGATGATCCGCCCCGTCTCCAACCTGGGCTTCTGGGCCTATGTGGCGCGGATCGCCCTGAAAGTGTTCCCGATCCTGGTTCTCCCGGGTCTCTTGGCCTGGACCATCCGGTACACTACGCACAAGCTGCAACGCCGGCTCATGCGCTTCGCGCCGAACTCCTTCTACTTCTGGTTCATCGGACTGACCCTCGCGATGGTGCTCGCCTCCCACGCGCTCTTCATGAATTATCCGGGCGGCTGGGCCCTCGCCGGCATCGTCGCCGTGTCGATCGTCACCTGCGCCCTGCAGTTCTTCGCCGGCCGCCGCATCGGGAAGGGACGCGTGGACTCCATCACCGCCGGCCAGGGCCTCGGTCAGAAGAATACCGGCTTCCTCATCTGGTTGGGATACAACTATTTAACCCCCGTGACTTCCGTCGCCGGGGGTCTCTATGCCATCTGGCAGAACCTGTTCAATTCCTGGGAGCTCTACGAGCACGAACATAAGGGAAGGTAGAAATCCCTTCGTCGGTCTCCGACCTCCTCGGGATGACATGTCATTCCGAGCGAAGCCCTTTGTCATTCCGAGCGAAGCGAAGGAATCTATTTCTTCTGGTTCAGCGCCTGCAACCGGGCGCTCGCAGAGGCCTTGTCCGTCTCGGTCGCGCCGTGCTGGGCCATCATCGCAAGGTATTTCTTCTCCAGTTTCACGTCCTTTTTGTTGCGGGCGAGGAGGATGCCGTTGCGGATAGCGGTGTTGTCGTCCGGATGCTTCTTGAGCACCTGGTCATAGTATTTCTGGGCCTTCCGGTAGTCTTTCTTTGTGACCAGCCAGTAGGAGCCGAGGTTATCCAGGAACATCGGGTCATCCTTCTTATAGGTAAGCATGTGCTCCGACAGGCTCTTGAAGGCCTCGGCCGAGGAGTCGGTTCCCAGGCGGAAGAACGTGAAGCAGTAATCCTGGATAAGGGCATCGAAGACTTCATCATCGACCTTCTCCAAGGACTCGTGGGTCCAGGCGGGGTGCTGCTTGTAGTTCTCGTCCACCAGGGCCTTAAGGGCGGAAAGGGCCATGTCCGGGCTGCCTTTCTCGTAGGCGGTGAGGGCGTCGATCCGGAGCAGGCGGAGGTCCAGTTTCTTCGGCTCCAGCGCGATGGCCTTGTCCAGGGCGTCCAGCGCCTGGCCGAACATCTCGTCGTCATAAGCCGTATCTTCGAAGAAATTGTTCTTCCGGCCCAGGGAATCGGTCATGGGCAGCAGGGGTTCGCGGCCCAGGTAGCGGTCCTGGGGCAGCTGGATGACGCTGGTGGTCTGCGCCTTGGTGAACCAGAAGGAGAAACGGGCCAGGTATTGCTGCAGGTCCTCCGGATAATCTTCGGCCCAGCGGTCCAGCAGGGTTTCCACGCCCACGCCGGCAAGGCCCACGCGGCCAACGAGGTTGTTGTATCGACGGACATAGTCCTCCTGCGGGGTTTGGGCGAGGAGGGTGAGGGGCAGCGCAAGCGCCACGAGGATGGTGAAGAATCTTTTCATCGGATATCCATTCTGATTCTGCGGTCTTTGGGATAGAGGTTGTTGCACCGGCTGCCGAGGTTCTTCCCGGGGCCGAGCGGGTGACCCTGATAAGTCAAGGTCAGGAGCCCCAGAGGGGCATCCGGGATGCGGATGGCATCGCCGTGGAGATACCGGAGGGCGGTTTCCCGGTCCAGGTCGAAGCGGGGATACGGGTCCGGCGGCGGGACGGGCAGGTCGGCCTTGAAGAGGGAGAATACATCGGCGGTACGGACGCTTTCCGGCGCCCCATGCTTGCGGAGGATGGCGGCGTACTGACCCTCGCCGGGGACAAAACCCGGCAGCAGGGCGTAGCCGTGCTCCGTCCGTACGACGGGCGGGAAGTCCCCGCCGTCCACGACATCGGCCCCCAGTTCGGAAGCGATCCAAGCAACAGTCCCGTCGTTCTCCTGCCGGTTGAAGGTGCAAGTCGAGTAAAGGAGGACGCCGCCCGGCTTGAGGGCCGACCAGACGTCCGAAAGAATGCGGCGGCTGCGGGCAGCGCAGAAGTCCACCGTCTCGGGAGACCAGTCTTCCACGGCCTTCTCGTCCTTGCGGAACATGCCCTCACCGGAGCACGGGACATCGGCGACGATGATATCGAAGACGGGTTTCCCGGAAAAGGCCGACGGATCACGCGATACGACGCCCACGCGGGGATCGCCCCAGGTACGGACGTTCGAGCGGAGCACGCCGAAGCGGTTGCGCATCACCTCGTTGGCCAGGAGGGAAAAACGGTCACCAAAACGTTCCCGGAGGGAGGCGGCGAGGTCGGTGGTCTTGCCGCCGGGGGCGGCGCAGAGGTCCAGGACGGTCACGCCTGGGCCGAAGCCGTCCAGCGCGGAGCGGAACAGCGCGCCGACGAACATCGCCGACGAATCCTGCACGTAGTAGCACCCGGCATGGAACAGCGGATCCAGCGTGAAGTTGGGCCGCTCCTTGAGCAGATAACCGTAGGGGCTCCAGGAGATGCGTTCCGCATCCGGGAAGGGACAGGCTGTCAATTTGGCAGGGTTCAGGCGGACGGAAACGGAAGGTTCGCCGGACAGCGCGTCCAGCACCGTCCGCGCCCGGTCGGGACCGAGCTCCTCCGAAAGCCCGCGGATGAACGCCTCGGGAAGCATCAGAACTTGAACTGGGAAGGGTCGAAGCCCTCGGGCATCTTGCCGTTGGACGCGTCCACAAGGCCGTCCACGATCTTGTCCAGGCCGGACTTGATCTTGCCGCCCAGCATCATCTTCATCATGAGATTGAGGTCCGCCTCCAGTTTCACCCAGAATTCGGTCTGGTAGGGATTGGAAGGGGCCGGGTCGAAATGCAGTTCGATGTGGAAGGCGAAGGGGGCGCCGTAGTCCACCAGCTCGATGCGGGAGTAAGGGACGCGCTCATGGACCTTCACGCCGATGTTGAAACCCTGCACCGTCGCGGTGATGGTGTCGTAATCGGCCTGGACGCCCTGCTTCTTGTCCTCGGGGAGCATCTGGAGGAAATTCCGCATGTCCACGAACGACATGTACAGTTCGTATGGCTGGCGGGAAACGATCCCGTGCTTGCTTTCAATTTCGGTCATAATAAACTATCTTTGCAGCACGCAAATATAGCAAATATTATGCACAAGATATATTTCGGGAAAAGAAGCATCGTCATCTGCGCCCCGGACGACGAGGCGCTCTCGGATCCGAATTCGGTCGAATTCCACCTCGGGGACAAGCTGGACATCCACGCCCTCGTGCGGATGTTCGAGGTGCAGGACTCCCTGCAGCGCATCTACATCCCCACGGACGACGCCCAGCGGACCTACCGCCGCCTCTGCGCCGAATTCAAGGAGGTCAATGCGGCCGGCGGCCTGGTCTCCAACCGCCGCGGAGACTACCTGCTGATCTCGCGCAGCGGCCTCTGGGACCTGCCCAAAGGCCACCAGGAGGCCGGCGAGGACATCGAGGTGACCGCCCTCCGCGAGGTGCAGGAGGAAACCGGCGTGGACCAGCTCCAGCTGCGCCGCCTGATCTGCATCACCGACCACTGCTACTTCCGCGACAACCGCTGGCACCTCAAGCACACCTGGTGGTACGACATGCTGTACACGGACCCGACGAACCTCACCCCCCAGCGCGAAGAAGACATCACCAAGGCCGCCTGGGTGGCGAAATCCAGCCTCCCTCCCTTCCTGAAAAACACCTATCCGTCCATCGTGGAGGTCTTCCGCGAGGCGCGGATCTAGATTTCTCGACTTCGCTCGAAATGACAATGTGAAACTTTTTTCCGTCGGGAGACGTATATAAAGAGTATCGCACAAGACAAGTACTTTAACCATGAAACTATCCCAATTCGCTTTCGAGCTTCCGCAGGACCGCATCGCCCAGGAGCCGGTCCGCTGGCGGGACGAGGCCCGCATGATGGTCCTCCACAAGGACACCGGAGAAATCGAGCACCGGCTTTTCAAGGACATCGTGGACTATTTCGGCAAGGGCGACACCTTCGTCCTCAATGACACCAAAGTCTTTCCCGCGCGCCTGTACGGAAAGAAGGAAAAGACGGGGGCCGACATCATCGTCTTCCTGCTGCGCGAGCTCAACCGCGAACAGCGCCTGTGGGACGTGATCGTGGACCCGGCCCGCAAGATCCGCATCGGCAACAAGCTGTACTTCGGGGACGACGAGTCCCTCGTGGCCGAGGTCATCGACAATACGACCTCCCGCGGCCGCACCCTGCGTTTCCTGTACGACGGACCGTACGAGGACTTCAAGGAAGCCCTGTTCGCCCTCGGCGAGACACCGGTTCCGCAGTGGGTGAAGCCCAAGGTCACGCCGGAGGATGCGGAGAACTTCCAGACCATCTTTGCCGCCCATGAAGGCGCCGTGTCCGCCCCGGCGGCCGGCCTGCACTTCAGCCGCGAGCTCTTCAACCGCATGATCCTGAAGGACATCGAAAAGACCTTCATCACCGTCCATATGGGCATCGGCCACTTCCGTCGCGTGGATGTGGAGGACCTTTCCAAGCACCGGATGGACTCCGAGCGACTGATCATCGGCGAACAGGCCGCCGCGGCCATCAACAAGGCCAAGCGCAGCGGCAAGAAGGTCGTCGCCGTGGGCGTCACCGTCATGCGCGGCCTGGAGACCTACGTCACGACGACCCATGAGGTGAACGTGTTCGACGGATGGACCAACAAGTTCATCTTCCCCCCGTACCAGTACTCCGTCCCGGACGCCGCCGTCTCCAACTTCCACCTCCCGCAATCCACGATGCACATGTGCGTCGCGGCCTTCGGCGGCTACGAGAACGTGATGAACGCGTACAAGGTGGCCCTCGAAGAGGGGTACCGCTTCGGCCCGTACGGCGATGCGCTGCTCATCCTGTAGCGCAAGAAACACATAAAATACATATTGAAACAACACCTGTTATCCACAACGGGTGTTGTTTTTTTATGCGTTTTCCTACCTTGGCGGAAAAAACGCCATGTCACGCACTGACGAAAGAACCGCACTCTGCGCCCTCAACAAGGTGCTGGGCTACGTGCCCGCCGCCGGACATGCCCTGCTGCGGCATTTCGGGACGGCGGCTCCCGTCTTCGACCAGAAGAACGCCCTTCTCCGGGAGGCCCTGGGGCCGTACCGGGACTTCGCGGACCAGCTGGACGGCAGGCTGCTGGAATGGGCGGCCGGAGAACTGGAACGCATCGGGCGCGGGGGCTTCCGCATGATCGCCTTTGGCGAGGAGGACTACCCCACCCTGCTCGCCGAATGCGAGGACCCGCCGCTCGCCCTGTATTACAACGCCTCCTCTCCCCCGGGGGCCGTCTTCGAGATGCGCCCCTGCATCGCGGTGGTAGGCACCCGGGACATCAGCCCCTACGGGCGGGACTGGTGCCGGCGGCTCGTGCTCGCCATGGGCGAGGCCGCCGTGCCGCCGTGCATCGTCAGCGGCCTCGCCTTCGGGGCCGACGGAATCGCCCACCGGACGGCCCTGGAATGCGGACTCACCACCGTCGGCGTGATGGCGACAGGCATTGAGAAAGTGTATCCCTGGCAGCATACGGAACTGGCAGGACAGATGGTCCGGACACCCGGCTGTGCCGTGGTGACGGACTATCCGTCCGGAAGTTCCCCCGTCGCCCTGAACTTCATCCGGCGGAACCGGATCATCGCCGGCCTGTCGCGGGCGACGGTCGTCATCGAATCCAAGACCAAGGGCGGCAGCCTCATCACCGCCAAGTACGCCTGTGACTACAACCGGGACGTGTACGCCCTTCCCGGCCGGGCCGACGACGCCCGCTCCGCCGGCTGCAATTCCCTCATCCGCCAGCGGATGGCGGATATCATCACGGACCCCGAAGACCTGGTGGAACGGCTCGGGCTCGGGAAGACGGCCCGGCGGCGGAAAGCGGGCCTGGAGGCGCTCCTGGGGCGGAAATACGGGTCCGACAGCCCGCTGATCCGGCTGGCCCTGGTCGTCAAGGGGCATCCGGGCATCTCCTTGGACGAAATCGTCCGGGAGACCGGGTGGACCTGGCCTGAAGTCCAGGAGCGGGCCGCCATCCTGGAGACCGACGGATTTTTGGAGACGGACCTGCTGCGCCGATGTACGATTCCCGCGAAAATTGTGTAAATTTGTGGGTTGGACCGCAAATAGCACCATTTTGCTCATCGACTCCCATACCCACTTCTACGACGAATGGCTCCTGCCGGACGCCGACGCCGCCGTGGCGCGCGCCCTGGCGGCCGGGGTGGGCAAGATGGTCCAGGCCGATGTGGACAGCCGCGAACGGGACGCCCTCTGGGCCGTCAACGACCGCTATCCCGGCGTGCTGTACCCGATGGTGGGCCTCTATCCCTGCTCGGTGGGGCCGGACTGGAGGGAGGAGATCGACAAGATGCTCCCCTACCGGGAACGCGGCGTCGTCGCCGTGGGCGAGATCGGCCTCGATTACCATGAGGGAGACGAAGACCGGGACCTCCAGAAGGAAGCCCTCCGGGTCCAGCTGGAACTCGCATCCCAATGGGACCTTCCGGTCAATATCCACCTCCGGGATGCCTGGGGGGACCTTTTCACCGTCCTTGAAGACTGCCGTCACCTGCACCTGCGGGGCATCCTGCATTGCTTCTCGGGCAGTTTCGAGGTCTATGAGCGCGCCCGCCGCTGCGGCGATTTCTCCGTGGGCATCGGCGGTGTCGTCACCTTCAAGAAAGCCTCGCTCGCGGAGACGGTGAAGCGCATTCCCCTCGAGCATATCGTCCTGGAAACCGACGCGCCCTATCTTGCGCCCGTCCCGCACCGCGGGGAGCGCAACGAGAGCGCCTTCCTTCCCCTGGTCGCCGCCAAGGTCGCCGAACTCAAGGGCCTTTCCTTCGAGGAAGTGGAAGCGGCCACCACCCATAACGCTGAAACCCTGTACAGGATATGAAAGCATCCTCCATCCTCATCATCTACACCGGCGGCACCATCGGCATGAAGCAGGACCCGGTGGACCAGGCCCTGAAGCCTTTCGACTTCAGCCAGATCGCCGAGGAAGTCCCCGAACTGCGCAAGTTCGCCGTCCGGATCGACTCCTATACCTTCGACCCGCTGATCGACTCCTCCGACGTGGAGCCGTCCCTCTGGGTGCGGCTCGCGCACCTGATCCGGGACCGGTATGACGACTACGACGGGTTCGTCATCCTGCACGGGACCGACACGATGGCCTATTCGGCCTCGGCCCTGAGCTTCATGCTGGAAGGGCTCCGGAAGCCCGTCATCTTCACGGGAAGCCAGCTGCCCATCGGCGTTCCCCGCACGGACGGCAAGGAAAACCTTATCTCGGCCGTGGAAATCGCCGCCGCGATGGATGAAGAAGGGCACCCGATGGTACCGGAAGTGTCCATCTACTTCGACTCCGTCCTCATCCGGGGCAACCGCGCCACCAAGCTCAGCGCCGAAGCCTTCGACGCCTTCGCCTCCCCGGACTGCCCTCCCCTCGCGGAGGCCGGCATCCGCATCCGGTACAACACCCGCGTCATCCGTTACCCGGCGGACTGGTCGCAGCCCCTGAAGGTCCACGACCGGCTGGACACCCGCGTGTCCATCCTCAAGATCCACCCGGGCATCACGCCGGAGGTCGTAACCGTATTCCTCCTCGCCCCGGAGATCCGCGCCGTCATCCTGGAGACCTACGGTTCTGGCAACGCCATCACCCGTCCCTGGTTCCTGTCGCTGGTCCGTACGGCCAGCCTCTCCAAGGTCGTCGTGAACGTAACCCAGTGTAAATCAGGCACTGTCAATATGGATCTCTATGCCACGGGCAAGACCCTGAAAATCGCCGGGGTGGTTTCCGGGCACGACATCACCACCGAAGCCGCCCTCGGAAAACTGTTCATCCTGCTGGGCCAGAGCGAGAATCCGGAATGGGTCAAGAACCGCTTCGGAGAGGACCTGTTTGGCGAAATAAGCAAATAATCCTTGGCCATTTGATTTTTTTTCGCTAAATTGCACGGACTTTTGAACTATAGCACTCGAAACTGAGATTTTATTAACTAACTCAATTCAATTTATAACTAACAACACAAAAACGATTATGAAAAAGTTTTTCATGTTTTTGGCAGTTGCCGGTCTCATGACCTTCACTGCGAACATCGCTTCCGCCCAGGACGAGCAGGCCGCTCCGGCCGCGACTGAGGAAGTTGCCCCCGCCGCCGAGCAGCCGGTGGACCTTTTCGCCGGTTCCGGTGAGGAGATTCCGCTCCACCAGGCCCTCAAGACCAAGTTCATCGAAGGTGGTGCCGGCTTCATGAGCCTCGTGCTCATCTGCCTCATCCTCGGTCTCGCCCTCGCCATCGAGAGAATCCTCTACCTGGCGTTCTCGAAGACCAACACCACGAAGCTCCTCGACAAGGTTGAGGAAGCCCTCAAGAAGGGTGGCGTCGAAGAGGCCAAGAAGGTCTGCCGCGAGACCCGCGGTCCGGTCGCTTCCATCTTCTACCAGGGTCTCCTCCGCGCCGACCAGGGTGTCGATGTCGTCGAAAAGACCATCGTCTCCTACGGTTCCGTCCAGATGAGCCTCATGGAGAAGGGCCTGAGCTGGATCTCCCTGTTCATCGCCATCGCCCCGTCCCTCGGATTCCTTGGTACCGTTATCGGTATGATCCAGGCCTTCGACGCCATCCAGGCTGCCGGTGACATCTCCCCGAACGTTGTTGCGGGTGGTATGAAGGTCGCTCTGATCACCACCGTCGGCGGTCTTATCGTCGCGGTTATCCTCCAGCTCTTCTACAACTACATCCTGTCCAAGATCGACAGCCTCACCATCGACATGGAGGACGCTTCCATCCGCTTCGTCGACACGATGGTCAAGTATAACAACAAGTAATCAAGTCATTAACCGATTAATTCCAAATTAAAAATGGAAAATCCGTTATACGCTAAGATATTCAAGTGGATCAGCTGGGCGCTCCTGCTCATCAGCGTCGTCCTCGCCGTCTGGGCATTCACCCGGTTTGGCGGCAGCGGCGAAGGTGCAGCGGTGGAGACGATGCTCTACTGGGCCTACGCGATGCTCATCATCGCCCTGGTCGCAGTGCTGTGCATCGGCCTCTACATCACGGCTACGACGAACCCGAAGAGCCTCGTGCGCATCGGTATCGCCCTCGCCGCGGCAGCCGTCCTCTGCCTGGTCGCCTACCTGCTTGCTTCCGGCAAGCCGGCCCTGGGCTTCACCGGCGCGACCCCGCCTACCGCGGGCGAGCTCAAACTCACCGATACCGTCCTTAACCTCACCTACATCCTCGGTGCGGGCGCCATCGTCGCCATCATCGCCGGTGAGATTATCTCTGGCATCCTCAATAAAAAAGCGTAACTGTCATGGCAAAGAAAACACCGGAGATCAACTCTAGCTCGACGGCGGACATCGCGTTCCTGCTGTTGTGCTACTTCCTGATGACCACCACGATGGGTGATCAGTCGGGTCTGCAGCGCCGTCTCCCTCCGATCCCGGACTCCAAGCAGGCCCAGGACCAGAAGGTGAACCGTCGTAATATCGTCATCGTGCGTATTAATTCTGCAGATAAGCTCTTTGCCGGTAACGAAGCCATGGATATCGCCTACCTGAAAGACAAGATGAAGGAGTTCCTTGCCAACCCGAACAACGACCCGAACCTCCCCGAAAAGGAGGAGAAGGAGATCGAGGGCAAGACCTACATGGTCTCCAAGGGCGTCATCTCCCTGCAGAACGACCGTGGTACCAGCTACCAGGCCTATCTCGCAGTGCAGAATGAGCTCGTGAAGGCCGTGAACGAACTCCGTGACGAATTCGCCATGCGCGAGTATGGCCAGAAATTCGCCCGTCTTTCGGAAGCTCAGCAAGACATCGTCAAGAAGGCCGTGCCTCAGAACATCTCCGAGGCCGAGCCGAAGGACACTGGTAAAAAGTAATTTAGGAGGATTGGATTATGTCTAAATTCGGAGGTTCAAGAAACAACAAGAGCGTTCCCGGCATTTCTTCGGGTTCCCTCTCCGATATCGTGTTCATGCTCCTGTTCTTCTTCATGGTGACCACCCAGATGCGTGAGACGGAGAACAAGGTCATCGTCAAGCTCCCCGTGGCTTCCGAAGCCGCGAAGCTTGAGCGCAAGGACCTGTCCGCCAACATCAACATCGGGTCGCCTACCCGCCAGTATCAGGCCATGTACGGTACCGATGCCCGTATCCAGCTGAACGATTCCTTCAAGACCATCGACGACATCCGCGACTTCATCGCTTCCGAGCGTGACGCCATGTCCGAGGCCGACCGTTCCCTGATGACCGTCAACCTCCGCGTTGACGAAGACGTCAGAATGGGTATCGTGTCGGATGTCAAGCAGGAGCTGCGCCGCTGCTCCGCGCTGAAGATCATGTACGCTTCGAGAAAACCCGGCGGAGAATAGTCCGCACGAGAATAATTGCAAGAAAGCAGCCTTCCGGGGCTGCTTTTTTGTTATCTTCCCCTGTATCGTAGGCAAATAGGGTTTTTTTCCGTATATTTGCATGTTTACACGTATACGAATATGAAAAGAATCAAGATCAAGGAACTGCTCGGGATGCAGCCGGGCTGCGAAGTGCTGGCCAAAGGTTGGGTCAGGACGAAGAGAGGCAACAGGCAGGTGAAGTTCATCGCCCTCAACGACGGTTCCACCATCAACAATATCCAGGTCGTGGCGAATGCCGAGCTCTTCGACGAGGAGCTCTTCAAGCGCATCACCACCGGCGCGTCCCTCGCTGTGAAGGGAGAGCTCGTCGCCTCCATCGGCAGCGGCCAGGCCGTGGAAATCCAGGCCAAGGAGATCGAGGTCATCGGCGAGTGCGACCCGATGCGCTTCCCGCTCCAGAAGAAGGATACTTCGCTGGAGTATCTCCGGAGCGTCGCGCACATGCGCCTCAGGACGAATACCTTCGGTGCGGTCCTCCGCATCCGCCACGCGATGGCCTTCGCCATCCACAAGTTCTTCAACGACAAGGGCTTCGTCTATCTGCATACCCCGCTCATCACCGAATCTGACGCGGAGGGCGCCGGTGACATGTTCCAGGTCACCACGATGGACCTCAAGAACATCCCGCTGGACAAGAAGGGCAACGTGGACTTCTCCAAGGACTTCTTCGGCAAGAAGACGAGCCTTACCGTGAGCGGCCAGCTCGAGGGTG
>JAEEGH010006465.1_pt1 | contig 28720 bp, 20 predicted proteins | sample 9134181 | NCBI WGS metagenome assembly JAEEGH01 (sample SAMN16246544, study PRJNA631951) | gut metagenome | biome: gut microbiome; feature: rumen; material: DP-attached | host: Bos | place: Iran: Karaj | collected 2018-10 | reverse complement strand
CCAGAAGCGCGTCATCATCTTCGGTCTCGGCGGAGTCGGCAGCTGGTGCGCCGAGAGCCTGGTGCGTTCCGGCATCAGGGAACTCGTGCTTGTCGATTCCGACCGCGTGTGCGTCACCAACGTGAACCGCCAACTGATGGCCACTACGAAAACCGTGGGGCAAGTCAAGGTGGACGTGCTGAAAAATCGTCTGCTCGAAATCAACCCGCACGCCAACATCGTAGCTCTCCAGGATATCTACGAAGAAGCGAATACGGACAAATTCCAACTGGACACATTCGACTACATCATCGACGCCATCGACAGCCTCGAAAACAAGATGCAGCTGCTGTGGCACGCCACGCGCACAAAGGCCACAGTTTTCTCTTCGATGGGCGCAGCCCTCAAGATGGACCCCACACGAATCAAGGTCGCCGAATTCTGGAAAGTCGCCGGTTGCCCGCTCGCCCGCGCGCTCCGCGACAAGTTCAAGAAAAAGAAAATGGCTCTCAAGAAAAAAGTGCTGTGCGTCTACAGCGACGAACTTCTGAAGAACCGCGGCAAGAATTCCTCTTGCGGTACTGACGCCTGCATGTGCCCCAAGGTGCGCCACGAAAGAAGCGAAGCCGAACTTCAGAATGCAAGCCTAGTCGATCACGAATGGTGCAGCAGTAAGGCGCAAATCAACGGCACCATGGCACACTCCACCGCTATTTTTGGATTCATGATTGCGGGCCTCGTGATGCAGGACATTTACAAGAAAGCCTTAGCAAGCGCCGAATAAGAAACTAGAATTCCGGCATGCTGAAATCGCCGTAAAGTTCACGGCCATCGAACACCCATACCACCATCTTTTTGCCTTCCAAGAAATCCGAACGATCCTTGAACAAGGTAGGTCCCAGGTTTCCCCCGCCGATACGGCTACGCGTAAACGTCTCTATCCCTGTCGCCTGCGCAATGTACGCGCCAATATTGGAAGAACTATTCCAGCCAAAATCGGCATTGCTGTCGCCAATTACCACAATGGGAGCATCCTTGGATCCACGGTAACGTTTTCCTTCCGCATCCACAGTTTTTTGTACACGCACATCATAATCAGGATAAGAATTGTACTTCAAGTGATAAAGATTCCCGGTACCGGGAACAACCGTATCGCGCAGGAACCATTCTTCCCTCGGAACATCCAAGTCCATTTCGTTGATGGAATCGGCAATCATCTGGGCAAGCAACTGCCGGCCGGCACTTGTATAATGGCTTTCGTACGCCTCGAACATGGGCGTTTCTTCGTTCTTTTCGAGAAACTCCTCTACCGCATCGACAACGACAACGCCTTCGTCTTGCAATGCATCTACCCATTCTTCATATTGCGGGGCAACGATACCACCCGACAATTCTTCCGAATAATGTTCCGCCTCGATTTGTAATTTGTCAGGAACAGGCACGACCACCAACTTGATACCGCGCGCTTCCAGCGAATCATTGAAGGCTACAAAAGAATTCAAGTTTTCTTTCCAGTCCACCACCAGGTTGACAAGACTTTCCTGCAGAAAAATCCAGTCGCCTTCACCGCTTACCGCACAGCGAGTCTCTTTCAGTTGCCCGCCACATTTTTCAATATCGGCCTCGATCTGTTCCTGAACGACCAGCGGGATAAGCGGACGAGAAGAAAGGTAGAGCATGGCAAGCGCAACCACTGCCACTCCAAATCCAAAAATAAACCCCAAATGTTTCCTCAAAAACATGACAGGGCCAAATCTAGAATTTTTTAGATTCCTTGGCAAAGGCCAAGCAGCCTCCATGCTTCGGCAGACGAACTACTTTTGCACAATAATACGACAATTATTGTCGCCTACATTTTATATATTAAGAAATACTTCCCACTTTATGTGGATTACTCTTTTGCAGGAGACATTATGGCAGAGCAGGCTCGCGGCGAACGAATGATACGAATTTTCGTCTACATGATGGCGCACTACAACAACCGTTACAGCGTCGCCGACATCATGCGGCATTTGGACATTCGCGAAGAAGACCTGCGGAGCGTGCAGCGCGACATGCACGCACTCTCCGAAATCGAGGGCGGCTACATCAAGCGTTCCGTCGAAAGCGGCAAAACCTATTATCAGGTGGCACTTGAACGCGCAAACAAGCTCATATTCCCGGAATTTGGCGACACGCTACTGCACTTCATGTTCCTGCAGCGCATCGCGAACATTTATCCGGCAACATCGAATCTCATCGAAGACCTAACCAAGAGAATCACGCAAGATTTGCCCATCAAGGAACAATCGACTTTGGCCCATTACGCGAAGGAACTGAACGGGCGTATTCTGTTCATGGGAACGCCCCCGAGCGTTGACGAAAACGTCGGCAAGAATCTGCCGATTATCCTTGATGCCATCCGCAAAAAACAAAAAGTGCAAATCTCCTACACCGACAACTGGGGTACCCTCACCAACAAGCCGCGCATTCCGCTGATGGTCGCCATCAACCACGGCGAAATCTACATCGGCTGCGTATCGCAACACCATCCCGACAAGACATACGCTCTCAAGCTCCGTCGCATTCAATCCGTAAAACTTTTGCGTAAACAATTCATCGAAGATCCTAAAGTCGTTGAGACGCTCCGCAAGCGAATCCGCTCAGGCACGCTACTTTCGGGCGACCAGGACCAGCAAGAAGAAAAAGTCGTCATCTATTTCCCGGGATACGCCAAGAACTTTCTACAAGAACGTCCCTATCACCCCAGCATGAAAATCAAGGAACTGGATTGTGGCGACATACACGTGACCATGAAAGTCGCCGTGAACGGCCTGCTCAAGCAATGGGTCATGTACTATGGTTCCATCGCCGAGGTGCTAAAGCCCGCCAAGCTCCGCCAAATGGTACTCGATAGCGCTAAAGACTTGGTGAAACTGTACGAAAGGAAGTCTACTTAATCCTGTCACCGCAGAATTCTTGGCGACCACATTTTTTGCAATGCGAGCCCATCCACAACGTATCGAACTGTTCTATAGCAGGTTCGACAAGCGCAGGGTCATTCGTGAGGATTCCCGCCTCGAAGTTACGGCGTAGAGAGCTTTTCATGCCGATTCCCGCACCCGTCAAATTCGCGGACCCGATGTAAGCCGTTTCAAGATCAAAAATCATCATCTTGAAATGCACTCGCGGGCACATCACGCGTTCCAAATCCGTCACCAGAATCGGAAAGCGGTCAAAATCCTCACGAAAATTCGGGCCAGGCTCCTTCGCATGAATCAAACGCACGCCCACGCCGCGTTTCAAAAGTGTAGCAAGTTGCCCCAGCAACGGAATGGCATCACCTTCCTGTTTCACATACACATCCTTGATATCAGCTGTACCAATCCACAGGTTATTGCGGACCGACATGATTCGAGAAATCACTTCGGAATAGTGTTCTTCGTTTTGGATGTATTTGGTGAAGATGGACATGGTGGGAAATATCGTTTTATTGGACTTTCTATTTCCTCTCCGCTCTTGCAGCTTTAATTTCCGCTTCAATTTCTTCTTCGCTCATGCCAGCGGAGCCGTTTTTCAAAGCATCTTCATTCAAGGCTTGTAACGCGGACATAAGAGTGGATGCGGAATAAGAAGCCGAGACATCATTTACAAACATTTGCGATTGAACGGGATTTATCAAATCCAGAAAATTTCGAGCACTTATCGCAAAAGGAACGTTAGGAAAATGCTTTATATTACCCGTAACGACATAGGCATTTTTATCACGATGAGCAAAAGCTACATCATAAAAGATTCTGTCATCAACATCTGGCAAAGTAAAGTCCGTCGGCGCGACAGGCTCATTTATAGCGTATTTTAAAATTTCATCCACAAAGCGTTGACCGTATGAAACATTCCACCTGAATTTAGAACGGCTCATCACTTCACAATATTCTTCAACAATATTTTCATCAACAATCGGCGTAAAAAGGTGTTTCGAGATACCTTGAAAAACCGCATAAGGAACAGATTGCAGACGATCTTTCGCAAGGGCTGCAGAAACCAATATGTTTGTATCAACGACTGCGTAATACACGTTTTTTTCTCTCCGCTCTTGCCGCTTTAATTTCCTCTTCAATCTCTTCTTCGCTCATGCCTGCAGAGCCGTTTTTCAAGGCTTCTTCATTGAGCGCACGTAACGCCGACATAAGTCCAGAAGATTCATTCATCGTAGGATGTTCTGACACCTTAAACGGCAACCCTCTTTCAATTACCGCACGCTTGAAAAAAATGCGAACGGCTGTAGGAATGTCCATTCCTAGGCTTTCAAACAAGTCGGAGACCTCGTCTTTCAACTTGTCATCAACGCGTATTTGTAATATTGATGTCGCCATACAGACCTCAAACGATATACAACTACTAAATATAGTATAAACACATTACAAAAGCAATATGTTTGTATATTTTTCTACAACCCCAGCCTACGGCCTTGATGGTCGTCTTTATTGGCGAGTTCTTCGAGCATGTTCTGCAAAATAAGTTCCTTCGTCCGTAACTCAGTAGGCACATATTCTAGCTTGCGGCGCACATTCTGAAAGTCGCTAATCGCCACATTGTCGCAGCGAAGGATTTCCTTGGGGCAATTGTTCCCGAAGAACGCAGTCCACGTCTTTGAAATTTGAGGAGAATCCATATAGTCGAATGACAGCTTCAGCTGAAAGCGCCGGCGAATCGCCCAATCCAAGACATTCTCGTAGTTTGTCGCAGCAATCAGCATTCCATTGAACGAATCCATCTGGCAAATGAACTCGTTCACTAGGGTCACTTCCCAATGGTTTTTCGCATTGCCACGATTTTCAAAGAAACTGTCTGCCTCGTCGATAAACAGAATCGCGTCATTCCGCTCCGCCTCCCGGAACATGGCGCTAACATTATGTTCACTCTCGCCCACATGGCACCCTAGAATATCACTCGCCCGTTTCACGATAATCTCGCGGCCAAGAACATCATGCGCAATATGCTTTGCAAAAGCCGATTTTCCGGTACCGGGAGGACCATACAGGAATATATTCAAGTTTTCCCTGCGCCCCGTCACCTTCGAATCTTTCCAGCGTGCATCAAAATTTCTGAGCATCGGCACGACATAATCAATATTCCGAATATCCCCGCTCGAAATGCGGACGCAATCCAGATTATACTCTGGTCTTGATTCCTGCGGCAAAGTCGATATTCCCAAAAGTTTAGCATGCGAAGACGCAACTTCGCGAACCACATTTAAAGGCGATATATCCTGAGACTGCATCCGTTGCGCAAGCCGAACCGCCAAAGTGGCGCTCCCCGCCATTACCGGAATTTCCTTGGCGACACATTCGATTTCTTCGCTACGCATCATCGATTCAGCCTGTTGCGCTTTCAGCACCGATTGCCAAATGGCAATGCGTTCGCTCTTGCTGAACGAGAAAAATTCCAGCGAATAATCGAAACGGCGACGGGTACTATTTTCAATCATCGCGATATTATTCGTAATCCAGATGACAGGCGTTTTCAGGCTCTCGAAAATAATATTCAGCAATCCCTTTTCCGCCTTGTTCAAAACCAGGTCCGCCTCATCCATCAAGATGATACCGCCACTCCGTTCGCACTCCCAATCGGCCAAAAGCATCGAGCGCAAGCGCGTCTGCAAAAGAGATTCCTCGCTCATCGATTCTTCACCGATGCCCACCGAAAGCAATGTAACATTCAACTCTTGCGCAATCGCCTTGGCAAGTTCCGTCTTGCCCGTTCCCTCGCGACCATAAAAAAGGATGTTCAGCGGAGTGCCCCTTTGGTGCGATTTCAGCATCTGTAAAACAAAAGACGCCTGCGGATTCGTCTTGACAATCTGCTCATAGGGGACACACGGTTTTGCTGCCGGTCTGAAATCCATAATCTGCGACATATCTGAGAAACCATACAGATAATTGCTCACATCGTCCGCCAGGTACAACTCCTTGCGTTTGATTCTCAAATCCGTATTGCGGAACGATTCTTCCATTTGAACCAACTGAAACTTAAGAAGCGGACACTCCTTGGAACAAAGCTCCTGAAGCGTAGCAGCATCAAGCCCCGTCAGCAAGGCAATCCGACTAAAAGCTCCACGCTCATTCGGGTCAAAAGTTTCCCCCTCTTTCACCCGAATGTTTTCTAGCCTCAAATACAAGCGCTGATGATTCCGGAGCCACAGATAAAGAACCAGTTCTACAGCCTCATCGGACAAATGGAAGAGACGCTTTAATTCAAAAACACGCTGTAACGCTTCATCATTAGGCGAGCAACCTTTCGCCATCTTTTCTTTCACGCAATTTTCAATCATCTGCACGATAATCGGTCGCAGACAATCGTTCGCACGCTCCAAATAAGCCATGATCTCAAAAAACTGCTGAGCAAAGCGAACATTCCCAGTTTCGTGATACGCCTCCAAAAGTTCCCGTACCCCATAATGCTTGTCATCAATCGAAGCCCTGATAGTACTCGAAAAATCAACCTGGTCGCGGATTTCGTAAACACGGCCCGCAAATTCGCCATAATAGCGAACCGGCAAATAATTCTCGCAAAAACTGCGGCAGCAACCATCCGGATACGCCCGCATAAAGCGCACCCAGTATTCCATAATTTTCAAGTCGATAAAAGAAGTTCGCAACTCAACCCTAGCCGCAGGCGAATCCCCTTCCAACCGATTCAGCGTATTCCCGAAATAATTCTCTGCCGAATTTTGATAGTGTAATTGCATAGAACAACCTCTTGATTCTACTATGCAATATAAAAGAAGCGCACGACAATTAATGTCGTGCAAATAGGATTGTTTTAATTCAATTTTTATTTACTAATCGCCATTGTACACTTCTTCGCACTTTTCATAAACATAATCAAGTAACGGAGCGTACTTTTCATAAGTTGCATACAAGAATTCTTTTCTATTTTCATTATCCATAAAAGCAAATTCTATATCTAGAGAAATATTCGTCTTATATTGTTTCCTACGATTTTCAAATTGCATTCCCGTTTCTGCAATCAACCGTTTAAACTCATCATCTTTATTTAACTCGTCCCGAAATTTGTCAATAGGCCTAGCCTTAGGCTCAATATGCAACCAAAGCGGGAATTTTCGTTCATTAAAAAAGGCCTCTTCAACCATTTTCCATTCTAAATGAATCATTCTTGCGCCATCATTCCATTTACGTAATCCTATAATCATGTATGGATCACTCCCATATAAGCGATCTTCAATTATAGGGTCTTCTGACACCTTAAAATAGTCTCTCCAAAAATCCGTTGTTATTTTTCTAAACGAATCATGAGGTTCTCTTTTTATTTTTTCAACTTCATCATTCATTCGTTGCATAGCAACCGACATCTCCAGCAACTTTTGAAAGCCATCCTTCGTCCATCCGTATTGCATTCCTAGTTTTTCATTCAACCATTTTCTAAGATTTTCATCCATTGGATTAGGCCTCCCTTGACCACAAATTTCATTCAAATGTTCTATATATAGTTTCAATGAAGCAATTAAAGCAACATCTTTTGTTTTACAATTGGGTAAAACATCTTCTTTGAGCCACGGTATAATATCATAATAATAATTAGATTCAACAAAAGCACCCAATTCTTTTTTCAAATCTTCAGGACAACTGTTATCTGAAACTTTTTTATCTCCATATCGAGTAAGATACACAACATATATATTATTTTTCTCTATGTGATACTCTGTATTTATTTTTTCAACGTATCCTTTTATTTGCTCAAATTGATCTCGGGCATAATGAATTTTATTTTCTACAACAACCGCACTTTTTCCATCCAATATCAATCCGTCAATAAAATGCTTGTTAAATAAAATTTTTATTTTACGGTAATCAAATTCTAGTTCTTTGTTAAACCATTCATGTAAAAGAGACTTTAAAAACGGATATTCTTTACAGTTTCCGTATTGAAGTATTTGAAGTAAAATTTGAGTATGAGCATTTTCATTCGGACGACAGATATCCAATAAACGCAAATCATACGGAGCGTTTGACAGTTCAATTTCATACTGGTTATTAAACGATTCTATCAACGCAAATAATTCACTAAATTCTTGTTCTTCCATAAGCACATCCTCTTGTCTTTAAATATACTCTATTTAGCTAACAATTCGCAATTTTTTCAACTCGGGGTCTTGTAAAAAGTCCTTTTTGGGCTGCGACACACATCAACGCTCCATAAATTTCCCAAAATTGCGGCCCATGGGGACGTTCTCCATAAGTCTTTGACCCACATTCCGTATAATGAATATGATGAGCTCGTGTATAGCCGTTTCTTCCAAATGTCCCCAAGGGGCATATATACGTATTCTATGCGTTCCATAGATATAAACGCCAGCCCTTGTCTTGGGTTTCTTATCAACAACAAGCAATTCAAATGGTTCCTTGCAGGGATATATTTTACGCAAGAAATCCTTGAAATACTCTGCACTAGGGTAATTCGCCATATTACATACCTAGTTCTTTTAGCTCATCTTCGGTGAGTTCTCTTTGTCCGACAATATTGCCTTTTTCATTGTACGCAAAGAGCATTTTATCTTTAGCTACGCAAAAACAGGCTTCGCTCACAGAAACAAGTCGACCGATTTCATCATCCAATGTGGTTAGATGCTCCCCAGATTCAGAGTAAATCAGATAATTGTTGCTCGCCCATACCACGACAAATTTTTCCGCAGAGATAATTCCCTTGTAATTTTTCTTCGTAACCATATCATAGTCGAGTTGAAAGGAATCCTTTTCCCGCCCCTTTTCTATATAGGATATTTCAAGGTGCGGTAAATAAATAACCTTTGGTAACGATTGAGAACAAAAAAAGGCTCGAACTCCGAACCGTACGAATTTCACTTTCGCATTTTTGATAGTCATAATCATCTCCTTTTTGAATGATTTTGATTATCTAGAATATAAGCCCCACGCACGACAATAGCAGTCATTTAGCAAGGTTTATTTTCATACGGTCCCACATTCACCCTATTGTTCGTTTTACAGAACATCCGTATATTCATATCACCAATTCAGCTCCTTCGCGAAATAATTCTCTGCCGAATTTTGATAATGCAACTGCATAGCAAAACCTCTTGATTCTACCATGCAATATAAAGAAGCGCACGACAATTAACGTCATGTGAAGAGCCACTCTCTTAATAAAAAGGTTAGCGTCTATCTCACATTCCCGAACGAATCCTGCCTCTAAAGCAATTCTAATGCAGTTTCTTAACGGGATGTTTGTCTATTAGACGGTAAAAGCGAGTTGTTATATAATCAATAGTTGATATTGCTAGTTAGAAACCTAAGAAAACATAAAGTCATCTAATTCTGATGTACTTTTAATAATTTCTTTTTCAGGTATATTTACGAATTGGCATAATTCAATGCTTTTTCTGAACCTGATATTTATGTCAATATCCATTGCTCCAGAAATTAAACCGCCTAGTCTGTCATAGAAAGAAAAAATTTTTTCTAATTCGGTCCTTTCTCGCGCACTCAAATTCTGACAAAGATTTTGGTAATCACATTCCATACTCTCTATCAGTTCTTTTTCTTTTCCCCCCATTACATATTTGGTAATCTCAATTGCAGATTTACTTACTGCAGAACCAATTACGCCTCCAAGAACAGGTATAGGAATAAAGGTTTGACCAATAGCAGTGCCTACGGCGACAAGTCCTGTTTCTACACTTAAGGAACATGCTGCTGAAGCAAAATCGGATTTGTTTATCTTTCCTTTTTTGTAATCAATGGCAAGTGAAGCGAGACCAACAGATGCACTCATCATTGCGCCGGCAAAAGGCGCTGGATATCCGCCCACTTTTGTCAATCCATATATGCCTGCGCCTGTGACACCCCCTTTGGCTCCGCCTTTAGCAAAATCAATACCGACATCTTTCCAATCATCAAGAGAAAAATCTGATATTTTTTTTCCAGCTTTGATTTTTGAATAAATTTTAATACCAGCTGATGTTGCTGCTGATATTGCAGCGGAAACAGCAGTGGCTTTTAGAGCCTCTGATAATGATGGATCAGAAATATGTTGCGCTTGCTCAAGTTCTTTTTGTTCATTTTCTTTTATTTTTTTTATTTCGTTTTTATTATACTCTTTTAATGATTCTTCGTGACCATCTAAGGTTTTTCCAACAGTATTTATTTGAACTTCATTATATTTTGATATGCTTGGATGAACGACTTCGCTAAAGTCTTTTCCTGTACGCTCTTCTAAAGAGAGAATTGAATTGCGAATCTTTTCCTGGGTTGTACCACGAAGTCCTTCAATAGAACCGCCATTTTTTATCTGGAGTAGAATCTCGTATTGGTCTTTGGGAATATGATATATTCCTGCTTTATCAGGATATCCGTATAGATTTGCGTCAGATGTAAAATCAGGATACTTACTGAGATGTTCTAAAACGCCCCGTTCCAGAGTTCGTTCTGCATTGTTGTAAAATTTTGATTGAATGGGGACCCCATTTATATCATAATCAACCGGCCCCGTTCTAGGAACATTGTCTATATTTGCAATTTCGGGTAATTTGCGAATAACTTGCCGCGCGTTTGTAACGCAGACCTCAACTTGTTCAGCAATTTCACCATGTTTTGTAGAATCGTTCCCTAACACATTACGCAAGTGGACCGGAGACACAAAATCCCTAGCTTTTTCAATATGCTTCATTGCATTATTAAATGCATCATAAGCATTCTGAACATCTAGAGCAGCGGTCTCATGCGCAAGATTTTCAGCCGCAATCTGTTCTTTAGCTTTTTCAAATAAACCATTTAAAACATAAGCCGCTGTCAGCTGACCTTCTAGTGCACCGGATTTTTTAGGAGATTCGTTCATTAATTAGCCGCCCCATTGATTTTGCGTTATTTATTAGAGCCGCTAAAGCACATTTTTGAGAATCAGTGAATTTTCTGTAATCGCTTGGATAAAGGTTGAATGGAGCCACATCTAATGCAGTTTTTAGTTCTTTTGTTTTACTTTCTAGCTGTTGTACGGCAATTAGCTTGGGACGAAGTTCGAAAATTTTCTCGGAAATTTCTCGCCTTGCCTTGTCGGCTTTTTCTGCCGCCGCCTTATTCTTAAATGTCGCAAAAACTCCGCCGCCTACAGCAAGTGCGCCTGCAATAGTCCATCCAACGGGACCCGCCAAGGCCAAAAACGCATTTCCAGCAGCCATGCCTCCGCCTCCCGCGGCAAGAGCTCCACCACCAAGCCATGCAAGAGCGGCATTTGTCGCTGCGGCGCCAGATAGGGCAGAAATGGCTGTACCAGTCGAGGCAACCCCAAATGTTGTCGCAACAGCCATTGCAGCCGTTGGACCAACTGCGGCAATGGCGCCACCCGCAAAAATCCCGCCAGCAGCCATCCCCATCCCTTTAATATTATCGGAAGCGGATCCTTCTTCAATTCTTACAGCCTCATTAAAATCTTTAATGCCAAGCGCAACTTCATTGATTTCTTTTTGGAATTCTTTAGGCGTATTAGCTAGGCCATTTACATAATTTTGCACTCGTTCAATGGCTTTTGCCGCACTCTTGCGCGCTTGATACAAAGAAATAATGGATGTATTTGCGTCTTCAGCTATTTTTTTGTATTCAGCTTCGACATTTTTTAGTTTTCTGATGGCTTCTTTTTTGGCAACATTGTAGAACATATAACACCTCTTTTTTGTTTTAACATATATAAAAAAACGCGATATTGTAGAAACATCCTCATTACTTCATAATCAGCGCTACGATCGCAGCGATTAATCCACCGAGCAACAGCGCAGCGATTACGACGGCGATGACCATAAACCATTTGGCGTATTTCAAGATTTTCACCACGGCACTATTTTGGTCCTTTGTGAACTGCTGAACAGCATTCATTGTCGCAGTCAAAAGGAAGCCAACATCATCGAGCCAGCCCACTACAGGAATTGCGTCAGGCGCCAAGTCGATGGGCGACGCGGTGTACAAAAGCGACATGATGACAAAGAAAACGGCGAGTCCCTTTTGCAAAGGAGATGCGCCGTTCATATCAAAAACTTCGGGTTCTTTATCCATATTTTCTTCCTTCTTGAAAAGAAATATATCCTATTTTCTACAAAAGAGCACAATTCCCCGCAAAAACTATAGTTTTCCCTCAAAAAACGTTATTTTGGACGTTCCAACTTGGAACATGCTCCATTTCAGCAGTCTTTCACGCACCGGATTGAGTTTGCGCAGGAGAAGTCATTCCAAAAGCGGTCGAGAACGGCATCGTCGTAGAAGTTGTCTAGGCAAACGCGGTACGCCCACTTGTTTTGTCCAACGGAACTCCAGAAACGAGTGTGTCGGCCTCGTGCTCCGCAAAAACCGAATTCTTCCATGCAACCCGCCGGATACGCAGTAAAGCCGAACACATCGGCACTTTTGCCAACAGGAAAGAGTACGTCTTCTTCCCAACCGTCTTTGGACTTTAACGCAAGAGCCGCCCCAAGGTAAGTTTCGGCACCATGCTCGCCCATTTCACATTTTGCGCCAACTGCATTAAACAAGTCTCGCCAATCGTCATTGTTCGGCAAGCGCCAACCTTTGGGGACTGCGGCTTCTGCAAATTTCCAGTAGTAGCATAAGCCATATTTCTTCACATTTGGGTCGCAGTTCCAATCGTAAGGTGGCGTTTCGCCATTCAAGCACAGATACCCCATGCCACCAACATACGCTTGCGCACCTTCGCATTTATGCCGCAGGTTTTCGGCAAACCATATCCGATTGCCGATTTTCACGGTGCGGTAAGTTTCAACATCTCGCGGGTCTATAAAACATGAATTAGTCATAAGAACCTCCTACATAATCAAGTTCACCACGAGCTTGGTCATGGTTTCACGTTCTTCGGGTTTGCTTTCGGCAATGAGCAGCGTGAGTGCGACTAGGGCACCATCGCTTACGATTTTGGAGCAGTCCACTCGATAAAGGATATCGTTGCGCGACATATACCACAAGAAAATAAACGCGGCAATGCGCTTATTGCCATCAACAAAGGAATGGTTCTTGACAAGCAAATACAGGAGCGTTGCGGCCTTCATCTGCACGGTCGGATAAAGTTCCTTGCCGTCGAAGGTCTGGTAAATTTGTCCAAGGGAACTCTTGAAAGAAGCATCCTTTTCGACACCGAAGATTCCGCTGTCACGAAAATTTTCCTTGAGCACTCCAATCGCTTCCATCGCCAGTTCGTAGGTGATGGGGCCGTTCGTTTCACTGTAGTCAACACCTGTCTTCGGGAATTCCAGTTGCTGGTGGTCGTAGCGGTCCAAAGTTTCTAGAGCCGCACGAAAATCACCGATGACATTCGATATTTCAAGTTTTTCCAATCTGTTCATGACGCACTCCTTTTAGGGGAACATCACGAATATAGATTGAGCATGCGACAATTAACGTCGTTTACAGATACAAAAAAAATCCCCGCCCGAAGGCAGGGAAAATTTTCGACGGAGGCCCGAGCTTTTCATCAATAGATGAAAAGCATCTCTCTGTATTTCGGCAGAGGCCACATTTCATCGGGGACGACCTTTTCGAGGCCATCGACAACCTTGCGCAAAGCGGCCATCGCATCGAGAATACCTTCGTGCAGGCCGTTCAGGCTTTCTTCCATCGTAGCGATGGCGGCACTCAGGTTCTTGACGCCTTCGCCGAGAGACTTCACGTAGGCATCGACGCCAGGGAAGCCCTGGTTGAGAGCCATTTCGTTTGTCTTGAGGGCGCTGGAGTAAGCTTCGACGACCTTCGGCAAGATGATGTTCTTGGCCATGTCGCGGCAGACTTCGCCTTCGATGTGGATGCGCTTGTGGAAATCTTCGACGTTGATTTCGTAGCGGGATTCCATTTCGCGGCGGTTCATGACACCGTACTTTTCGAACAACTGAATATTTTCTTCCTTGGTGAGAGCCTTGAGGGCTTCCACGGAGGTGCGGATATTCGGAAGGCCGCGGCGTTCGGCTTCGGCAACCCATTCGTCGGTGTAGCCGTTACCGTTGAAGATGACACGCTTGTGTTCCTTCACGATCTTCTGCAGGATCTTTTGCAGACCCGTGTGGAAGTTCTTTTCGTCGAGCTTTTCAAGCTGTTCCGAAATCATGTCGAAAGCTTCGGCCACAATCGTGTTCAGAACCACGTTCGGTTCGGAACAGCTCTGGCTGGAGCCCGGTGCACGGAATTCGAACTTGTTGCCGGTGAAGGCGAACGGAGAAGTTCTGTTACGGTCGGTGGCGTCGCGCGGCAAAGCCGGGAGCATGTCGGCACCGATGCGGAGCGCGCCGGCTTGTTTACTGGACTTGGGCACGCCTTGTTCGATTTGTTCGATGACGTCCATGAGCTGGTCGCCAAGGAACATGGAAACGATTGCCGGAGGAGCTTCGTTTGCACCGAGGCGGTGGTCGTTGCCGGCACCAGCAGTCGTCATGCGGAGCAAGTCAGCGTGAGTATCGACAGCGTAAATGATAGCGCAAAGCGTGGTGAGGAACACGGCGTTCTGGTGCGGGTCCTTACCCGGATTGAGCAAGTTGCCCTTACCATAAGACACGGACCAGTTGTTGTGTTTGCCGGAGCCGTTCACGCCAGCGAACGGCTTTTCGTGCAACAGGCAGACAAGACCATTCTTGTCGGCCACGTTGCGGAGCACTTCCATGATTTGCATGTTGTGGTCGCAAGCGAGGTTCACTTCTTCGAACATCGGGGCCAGTTCGAACTGGGCAGGCGCCACTTCGTTGTGGCGGGTCTTGGCCGGAATGCCGAGCTTCCAAAGTTCGATTTCCACTTCGTTCATGAAGTTCAAAATGCGAGCCGGGATGCTACCGAAGTAGTGGTCATCCATCTGTTGGTGCTTTGCGGGAGCGGCTCCGAACAGCGTGCGGCCAGCTTGGTACAGGTCCGGTCGTTGCAGGTAGAAACGCTTGTCGATGAGGAAATATTCCTGTTCGGCACCGAGCGTGACCGTCGTCTTCTTGGGGCCTGCCTTGAAGCAGGTCATGAGACGGCGAGTCGATTTAGAAAGAGCTTGCAAGCTGCGGAGAAGCGGAGTCTTCTTGTCGAGAGCTTCACCAGTGTAGCTGCAGAAAGCAGTCGGAATGCAGAGCGTTGCACCGTTGCCGTGGCGCTTGAGGAATGCCGGGCTGGTCGGATCCCAGGCGGTATAGCCACGGGCTTCAAAAGTAGAACGCAGACCGCCGCTCGGGAAGGACGATGCGTCCGGTTCGCCAACGATCAAGTTCTTGCCGCTAAAGGCCATGATGGCGCGGCAACCGTCAGGTTCAAGGAAGGAGTCATGCTTTTCGGCAGTGGAACCAGTGAGCGGCTGGAACCAGTGCGTAAAGTGCGTGGCACCGCGGTCCATCGCCCACTTCTTCATGGCATGGGCCACATCGCCAGCGATACTCGGATCGAGGGCGGCGCCTTCGTTAATGGTTGCAATCAGCTTTTCGCAGACATCCTTGGGCAGGTATTCGCGCATGGCATCGATGTTGAACACGTCTTCGCCGTAGAAATCCACATTCACCGGACCGGCCGGCTTGACGGGCGCGGTAGGGGCCTTTGCGATTTCGTTGATGGTCTTTTTGCGGTAGCTTACGCTCATTTTGAACCTCATTTTTGCCGTTTTTCGGCTGTTTTTCAATTTATGAAGGGAAATTAGGAATAAAAACAGGGGTTGGCACCCTAATTTTACAGGTTTTGAAACAAAATGTTTTACAATATTGTAAAATTATACTAGATTATTACAAAAATGTAAAGTAACTAGGCAGTTCGACGAGGAATGCTGATGCCGGGTCGTAGCCCGGCATGACAATTAGGACGAAGACAATTGAATGAAGCCGAAGAAATAGAGAGACTGAAAGCGGAGATCCGCGAGTTGCGCAATATCATCGACGAGAAGCCGGGCAAAATGGTCGGCAACAGCGGTGAGATGCGCGAAGTCTATAAGCAAATCAAGAAGTGCGCCAAGAACGACGCACAGGTGCTTATCTATGGCAACGACGGTACGGGCAAGGAACTCACCGCCCACACCATCGCAGAACTTTCTGCCCGCAAAGAACAGCCCTTTGTCGTGATGGGCTGTGCGAACTTGAGCGAAGGGTTCGGAAACCCGGCAAACACTTTTGAAAGCGAACTCTTCGGCTACGAACGCGGCGCATTCATCGGCGCCAACAGCCGCCACTTGGGCAAAGCCGAAGTGGCGAACGGTGGCACACTCTTTTTGGATGACGTCTCGGCACTTAGCCCGAAGAACCAGGAGATTCTTCTGCGGTTCATGCAAGACCAAAGCTTTTACCGCCAAGGTGGCAACATTCACCTGCACAGCGACGTGCGCCTGATCGCAGCATCTAGCAAGAATCTCGAAAGCCTGATGCAGCAAAAGCTTTTCCGCGAAGACTTATTCTACCGTCTGAACATTGTACAAATCTCGCTCCCCGACTTGGCGCAACGCAAGAGCGACATCTTGCTTTTGGCGGAGCATTTTATTTCGCAAGTGAACCTCAAGTACGGCACGCACGTGGTGCGCCTTTCGACGCCCGCCATTGACATGCTCATGAGCTACCACTGGCCGGGCAACGTGCAGGAACTGGAAAACTGCATCGAGCGCGCAGCCCTCGCCACCAGCGACGACTGCATTCATTCGCACAACTTGCCGCCCACCTTGCAGACCGATGAATCGGCCCGCAAGCCCATGCTCCCAAACCAGATTGCACCGCTGTCGACGCTCATGGATACTTACGAAAAAGAAATCCTGAGCGAGGCGCTAAAAAGAAACGGCGGCAACATGTCTGCTGCCGCACGGGATTTAAGTATTTCGCCAAGAGTCATGCACTACAAGGTGCATCGATTGAACATCAACATCTCGGAGTAACGCACTCCTACAGATCCTTCTCCCCATTCGAGGATCATGCCCACTAAGGCAACAAGTTGCCAAGTGGTCAAAGAGACTTCGCCCTTACGGGCTACGCTCAGGATGACAAGCTACTTGACGTTAACTCGACGCAACTGGTTGTTCACGCGGACAATGTACATGCCGGCCTTAGAAAGCTCGACACGCTGTGTTCCGCGAGAAACAACGCCCTTCGAAACGAGTACGCCGTTCAAGTCAAACACCATCAACTTTGCACCAAGTTTGGCACCCGAGATTTCAAGAGCACGACCTTCTACAGCCACGTTAAACGACTGTACTCGAGCCGAACCATAAACGCTCAGGACATCCGCCATATTCGCCTTATAGACGCCATTCACTTCAGTCCAACCAGCGAAGGTATAGGTCACATTTTTCTTAGTGAAATCTTCAGGAATCACACCCTCAAGCGCACGTGCGATATCGCGGGTCGCATTGTTGGTATAAACCACTTCGATTACACCCTTACCGTCGCGGGTCTCATAGCGAATAGTCTTCTGGAAAAGCGGATAGACATCCTTATCACCATAATCGGTACGACGCATCGCCTTATAACGGTCACCAATTCCATTCGGTTTCTGATACCAGCCCTTGAACTTCCAGGCCGTATCACCCACAATATGGGCACCCGGCAGCAGGGTTTCTTCACCATATACGTAGCCATTAAATTCCACCAGCAGCTCTCCGTCAGAGGGCAAGTGGAAATTCACACCGAACATACGGCCTTTCTTTTCGAACACAGGCTCATACATATCCGTAGAATCATTCAAGACGAAATTCTTCAGCACATAAACATGGGTACTGTCGCCTTCTTTTGTCGGCATAGACGAAATTTCGGTCAGCACGTCTTCAATTTTCTTTTCAATAATAGAATCCGAATCAAGTTCATTGATAGTCATCTTCACCGTATCTTTTTCGGCATCGCCATACTTAACCACAATCTGAACAATCTTGCTCTTGATAAAACCAGGTTCATATTGTTTTGTCGTAGCGTTCTTGGCCCACGTGCCATCAAAGGTAAAGCCGTACTCGCCGTCATTTGCCTTTGCGGGCGTGATATTCCTTGCCGCCAAAGTATCGTTGATGGCCTTAATAATGCTAGCATCCGTAGCATTCTTGTAGACACTGATTGCAATCGTATCTGAAGCCTTGTCGCCATATTTCGCAACAATTTTCTTCATGTCTTGAGACGGATCGTAACGAACAAACTGAGCTTCATACTCGTCTTCCCCAGTCTTTTTCCACTTACCCGTAAACTCGTAATTTCCCGACCTACTGGGCACAATATTCAGGGAATCCATACAATCGTTAATCGCCTTGTTCGTCAACGATTCATCGCGGAGCGCAACAAGCGAAACATTCACCACCACAATTTCGTCATCGCTTTCGCCATACTTCACAAGAACAGGTCTTGTCTTCGCAACGCCCTTAAACACAGGCTCATACACACCATCAGAATTTTTCTTCCAGTAATCAACAACGTATGTCGAATCTTCGCTCGTAGGCGTCGTCACAGAAATCCCACGTTTTTCCAAGCCGTCATTGATATCAACCGTTACAAGAGAATCTTCTCGAGCACGCGGCACATCAACTACAATATGAGCCGTATCTTTTTTCGACTTTCCATATTTCACAACGATTTCTGTCTGTTTAACGGATGCGGTGAATTCCGCCACAAACTTTCCTGTTTCCTGTTTGGTCCAGTTCTTGTTATACGTATAAGTCGAATCCGAATCTTCTTCTTTAGTCGGCGTAATTCCCTGCTGCGCAATTGCCGTTCTGATTTTGGTCTTAATTTTCGCATCATTTTTCACATCAGACGCAAAAATCGGCACAACGATAGAATCCGTCGGATTGCCGGCGGAATCAAAACCATACCAGGCAACGACAACATTATCGGCACGAATCTTTAACGTACCACTTACATAGGCAACATTATAGTTACCTTGGACAGCACTACCATAGGCGTACACCGTATACGTGCCCGGGTAATCGCCAACATCACGACGAATCGAATCGACATGAATCAAATTCTTGGAATCCCCGGCGACCAAGCCTTCGATGATAAGTTCATAAGTTGTCGGATCACTATCCCCATAGCTAATGGAATCATCAGCCACAGTGACAACCAAATCTTTTCGGTTGACAGTCAGCATACCACTACCAAGTCCAACAGCATAGTTACCGGCAACAGTAGTCCCCCAGTCAACCTTTGCTGCAGATGCCGTAAAGAGATAATCACCAACATCATTGCCATCAACTACTCGGGAATCGAATTTACACTCGGTTACCGTAGCGGTATCTCCTGCGGCAAAGCCCGAAAGTACCGCTGAGCACGAAGTCGGGTCAGCCTCGCCATATGTCTTTTCAGCAGAAGCCGTCAGTATCAAGGAACGTTTGGTTATTTTGAAATTGTCAGCGTCAGTTTTGTTCGTTATCTTGTAGTTGCCGTAATCGGGACATGTTACAGAAACGGTATAAGTTCCAACGTTGTTGCCTGCAGGAGTACGTGAGTAGGTACAATTGTCAAGCAGTTCTTCGATAGGATCATTTTCCGAGAAACCGGTTGCATAGGTGACCGCCTTGAAATCGGAATCAGAGATGGGATAACCATAAATCTTGCTCGAACTTCCGACAGCAACCTCGATGTTCTTAGGCGTAATAGTCAGAGAACCATCAGAGACCACATTGAAGGTCACGTCAAAGTTGGGATTGTTGTTTTGGAAGAGAGCTGCAGTCAAGCCCATGACAGCGGAACCGACATCCGTTCTTGTCACAATAGAATCTGCTGTTTCTGTCTTGTTGAACGAGAAATCGTCTAGTGTGTAAAGCGGATTATCAATGGTCACGTCGTAGCCAAAGACCTTTTGTTCGGCGCCGCTATAGGCAAAAGTATTCACATGCCCCGCAATGGACACGGTCACGGGAGCCTTTGTAACCGTCAGTTTTCCGAATACAGGAGCGGCAACGGTGTAATTCGCCGCCGTATCGGTACCAGCCTTAACGGTGTAAGTAAAGAGATTGTCACTTACACCCGCATCGGTCTGCGAACCTGTCACGTTAAAGATAAATCCTTCACCCGAAGCAAAACCGTCGCCACCAACAGTTACCGTCGTAGCAGTAAGAGCTGCACCGTCATAAACCTTAGAGGCGCCAGCAGAGGTGAGCGTGATGCTACGTTTTGCAATGGTAAACTTTGCAGGAACAACAGTCACGGAGTAATTCGGATTAGCTGTGTAGCTCGCTGTAATCGCATCGGCATATTCACCAACGTTCTTAACGGCAGTATTTGTACGATAGTACTTGATTACACCCAAATCGGCATTATCCACAAGGCCGGAAGGCGTTCCCGTAAAGTCGGGCTCGGGGTCGCCATAAAGTTTAGTGGCGACAGCCACCGTAATCGTCGCGGCCTTCGGCGTCACGGTCAAGGTTCCGAGCGTTTCTTCGGCAATGGTATAGTTCGAAAGTTTTGCCGTACCACCCGTAATCTCGTAGCCGTTCACCTTCGAGCCCACCACAGTCTGGCTATCGGTTACGAACTGCAATGTTTCGCTATTTTTCAAACCCGACACTTTGACATCAGAATCCTTGAGGGCCGTACCATCATACACCTTGCTCGCATTATTCGTCTTAATCGTTAATGCAGCAGGAGTCACTGTAAGCGTACCGTTGACAAGGTTAAAATTATAGCTCGAAGTAACTTCAAGCGAGCCGCGCATCACCTTGTATCCCGTCACCTTATTGAAAGCAACACCCACATCGGTAATGGAACCCTCTATCACAACATCGGTCACTTCGTCGGTACCGGGAGCCAATTCACCCGTCACAGCAAAACCATCAGTCTTTGTAAGTGGCGTGCCGTCATAAATTTTTGTATCACTCCCCGCCACAATCGTAATCACCGGTTTGCTGTCAATATGCAGCGTGACCGTCGTATCAGCCTTTTTGGTGTAATTCGAGTTCGTCGCCTCGACCTTTATATTGTAACTGCCAACAGCCGTTTTCGTAAGTGACGACAAGTCAGTCACCCACGCGCCACCTTCAAACTGATAGCGAAATTCAGTGGTTCCGCCAATTGCCGTAACAGTCGGTGCATTCTGCATCGAAATCGGCGTACCATCAGCCTTAGCGTATTCATCGGACCAAATTACAGAGAATGTCAACGTATTGCTCTTTTCAACAGTAAGTCCCTTCGAAGGAGGTGTAATCGAGGCGTCAGTAAAGGCGTAATTCGCCGTCACATCGTTACCATCGGCATCGTAAATTTTCACGTCAGCAGCAGCCGTCATCGAAGGTTTGTAGGTCTTCGCATCCGTCACCGTGGTATCGTAACCCACATTGTGCGTATGCCCCGGCAATAGTTCCGAAGTTGCAGCACTAGAAACATGAATTTCTTCACCGGTAAAGATCGCCGTCGTATCGTGCCCCTTGAATGTTACTGCCTTAGGCGTAACCGAAACCTTTCCGCTTTCAACATACACAATCGAAGCCCGGAATGCTTCCGTCACATCATTTCCAGAACCATCTTTGATGGTAAAGTTCACAATTTTGGCATCAATCGCTCCTTCCGCCACATTCTTGACTGAATCCGTCACGGCGATGCACGTATAACCCGTCGGGCACTTTGGACTAATCGTCACTTTCGCACCACAACCCTTACCGTCGTAGGGGCAGGTTTGTGCCGAGGCCGTTACCGTTATCGTAATGGGCGTCCACTTGGCATATAGATTCACGTCGCCGTACTTACACGACGAGTCGCAAACAGTAAGTTTCGTAACTTTATTTCCACTATAGTCTTCCTTTCCATACCACCCGGCAAATGTAGAACCCACCTTCGACGGATCCTTAAAAACAACTCCCGTCGTCGAATCGCTGATTGAATAAGTATCCGGATTAGAGGGATCATTCACGCCTCCATCCAAATGATAGGTAATCGTATAATCGGCTTTTTTCCAATGCGGAAAGAGTGTTACGCTTTCGTTTTTAGAGTAAACTTCATTTAATTCATAATCCTTCAGCGCAGTCTCATTACTATCTACCGTAGCCCATCCATCTTGCACATACCACGGAGCCTGATAAGACTCTCCTAGCAAGGATATATTTTCTCCATACCTTTTTTCTACAGGAAGAACGTTGCCTGCACCAACAATCAAATTACCGCCCGCATTGTAAGAAATGGTATAAGTCTTGATTTTCCACTTGGCAAACAGAGTCTTATTTCCTGTCGTCCCATGAGTAATCTGAGTCGCGCGATTCTTATAGTCATCATCATAATACCACCCCAAAAAATCGAAGCCTTCCTTCGTAGGATCTTTCAGAAGAATATCCGGTGATTCGACACTGTATGTGTCAGGATTATCTCCATCATTCGTACCACCATCTAGATTATAGGTAAGCTGATAGGTCGTCAACGTCCACTTTGCATACAACGTCATGTCCGAAATGATTGCGGAACTAAATTCAAAAGCGTTTTCACCAGCGGGTTCCTTATACCAGCCACCAAAATTATAGCCATCGGCCGTCATCGAAGATGGTTCCGCCACCGTTTTTCCGTGTTCAACTCGTTCAGGCGAAGGTTCATCACCATGTCCCTGAGCATCGAACGCCACCGTATAGAAGACAGCCTGTGTTTCAGCCCATACGGCATAAATAGTTTTTGCTTTCGTGGCAAAGCCAAAATCATTAGCTTTCTCAGACGCATTTTTTGTCAGCGCCCACCCAACAAACTTATAATCCCTACGATTTTCCCCTACACCCATGCTGTAATCTCCAGGATCGTCGATTCCCGCTGCAGTAATGGTGTCACCATCGGCAAGAATTTTCGTTTTAATCGAGCTTTTATCAGCAAACTTACCGCCATTGGCGTTGAAAGTAATTACGTATGTATTTTTCCAATACGCATAAACGGTATACGGCTTATAGACATTTCCCAAATTCGTTGCCGGAGACTCTGCATCGGCAGAAAGAGCCCAACCTCCGAACGAGAACCCCTCCTTTGTCGGTTTTGCAATTTCGTCGGCGGTCAGCGTTTCACCAAACGGCAAAACCTTTGTTGTCTTGGCTCCCGACGCAAAGGAACCTCCATTGGGATCAAAATTGATCAAGTACAGCGCAACACCGCCCTTTGAAATCCCGTTCAAGGTGATATGCTCGTCTTTACTCCAAATTCCGCTCGAATCGGTACAAGTTTCACCAGTCCATACAAAGCCGTTCAAGATACACGCATTTCGTTCAGTATTATTGTCAAGCACCCCGTTGTTATCGCCAACAACCGATGCACCTTCACCAACCAGACCAACTCTATCCTCATGCAAGCCCGTTTCATAAAAACAGTTTGTCAAGGTCGCCGTTTGATTTTCCACCACACGACCCAACAAGGCTCCCTGCGCCCCCTTGACATCAGGGTGAGCAATCAGAGTATCACCATCATACACGCTACTAATAACTGTACTGCTTCCTCTAATAACACCGACAACGCCTCCGACATAGACATCTTTTCCAGAAGCGTTGATGGATGCCGTACTGAGCGCATTTTTTATAACTCCACCCTTAATAGCGCCAACAATTCCACCTGCACCCACATCCTTTCCGTTCGAGATAATTGTTCCGGACGCAAAACAGGTATCAATCAAGCCGCCTTCCATCCACCCAACAATAGAACCCACGCTCACTTGGTTCTTCCCTGATTCCCACGTAACACTACCCGTCGTAAGTATATTTACGTTGTCCTTTCCGGACGCAAGAATAGATACATTATCCAAAATCACGTTTCTGACAATTCCACCTGTTGCAATCGTACCGAACAGGCCTACATTCTGCGCATAGGTCGGGTACCCCTGAATCACGTCGTAGAACTGCATCGGGAATTCCTTGCTATCGACTTTCAGGTTCTTGATCGTAACGCCATTTCCTTCGAAAACACCCGTAAACCGAGCAGGCCCCGAACCCGCGGCAATCGGAATGAACGGATAACCACCCATGTCTAGATACTCTGCTGTCACTGTAGCGTTGATTTTTACAGGAATATTTCCTGCATTTCTTGCGACATTCAAGTAGCTCTTTATATAGTCTTTGTATGGAGCCTTATCCCATAAAGCCTTTTTTAGGGAATCGCTACAGAACGATTTGGGATTATCAGCGATAGAATCCAGCCGATCAACAACATATTTTTTGAATTCGGCCGAGTCAGTAAATGCAACCTGCTCATCCAACTCATTGAGCCGTTTGTAGGTCGTAAATTTAGCCGGGGTAACACCGTCCTTCGAAACCATATCGGCTTCAACCGCTTCGAGCATTTTCTTATACTTAAACTCGCGCACATATTTGTTCGAAGAATCCGAAAGCCAAGCGAGATTCGCCTCGTTCGCTATTTTGTAATAACCACGACTATCTTGTTCCGGCTTTTCTATCGTATGGCCATCCCACTTTGCCAAAGCGGACCCGACCCCCAGCACACACACGAGCAGGGCAACAAACTTTACCATTGAAAACTTTTGAACATCCATATTCATAAGCATTCCTTTGCCGAAAAGGTCTCTGGACAACAAAAAATCCAGAAACCGCCCTCAGCTTCTTTTTTCCTAAAAATAATTAAAAAATTTTTACATAGGTACAAATTTTTATATATATTTGAGAAAAAAATAAGTAAATGGAACAAATGAGCGCCATTTTTCCTTTTTTTACTTATTTTACATATCTGAACCCCTTTTTTGGGAGCGTACGCAAGATTATGAGACTATTTTGCAAAATTTTGGCCATTGGTAGCGTGGTTACAGCAGTCAGCTTCGCCCAGGAACCAGCTACACCGCCCCAAACCGATTCTACATCGGCAAATTCGGTAAATAAAGACACCTCTATCGTATTCACTGTCGTCAAGGATTCTGCAATTACAGACTCCGTGGCAAAAGATTCCGTCGCAAAAGTCGACAGCACCGTCGCAGCAGTCGATTCTACGGCGGTCCAGGACAGCTCCGCTGCAGATACCGCCATAGCGGACACAACTCCAAAGAAACCACGTAACAAGATTACTTACGCCGACTACCAAGCCAAGGTCAACGCCTCGGCCAAAAAACGCTCCCGCACCCTGCACCACGGCTTGACAGTTGTCGGCGCCAACTACCATGAAAAACGCTACGGTAACATGCGTCACGATGCAGACTGGGGCACAGGCTTTGGCCTATACTACTTCTACAGGCGTTATCTCGGCAATTACCTTGGATTCCAAGGTCGACTTGGCGGAATCTACCGCTACTCCCGCTGGAATTTCGACCAAAGCACAACCAAGGGAGAACTCTCCGACGGGGCCGAATACAAGCTCGTCCATGAAATTGACAGAAAATACCACAACTTCGCTGTAGACCTCCCTCTGACAGGAAAAGTCGGCCACCACATCAAGGGCACGACCGTATTCCTCTTCTTGAGCGGCACCTTTGGTCTTACCAAGCCCATTTTCGAAATGGTGGACACAGAAAATAGGCTATACCTAAAAACCAACGATCCTGACTTAAGAGCAGATTTGCAAACCGTTTCTTTAGAAGGGAATAATCCGTTCCCGCTGTATGAAAGTCACCAGACCAAAAAAGTCTTCTTCATGGATGACTGGGAAACCAGCGGCTGGATCGGTACAGGTATCGAAAGCAGGCTCGTTTCTATTGAATTCCAGGTTTTTGCAATTGGTGCATCCACCACTAGCAGCAACCACAGATATTACCATATCGGTCACAATTCCAATATCACGTGCCGTCTCCTTTTGGACTTCAGCATCAGGTAATCGGAGGGAATCATGAAACAGAAGAATTTTATGTCTAAAGCAATCTCTTTAAGCCTGCTTGCCATGACCGCATTCCTGTTTTCAGCATGCGGCAGTAATCCTATCGAAGTCGAAAATAGGAAGTCCCTTGATTTTGACCAAAAGGAAATCAATTCCGCCATCAAGGCTCTTTCTGAAGAAGTCGACAATGTAGATTTCTACAAATGCACCCAGGGTAACAAAACGCTGGCAAAAGAAATCCGGGAAAAGCGCTGCAAGACCTTCATCGCCAAATTCCAGGCAACTACGGACCTTTCGTCCATCATCAAGATGGTCGCCGACACAGCCAGCTACAATGACAAGGGCCTTTTTGTTGGCACCAAATACATTGTCACCAACAAGATCCTGAATCTCACGCTAAAAAGCTACTCCAGCAAGGAAAAATTCAACCCTGAAGTCCGCTTCAACGTGAAGACATTTATCGACGGTGAAGAATCCGGATACGAACAGACAACATCAGCCTTTGCCATGGATAAAGCCAGACTTACGGAATGGAACGGATCCTTGGCCGTGACGGTTCAAATTCCTCGCGGCATTGACGGGCTTGAAATTTGCCCCATCGTAAGGAACAAGACGGAAAGCGAATATGAATTCACCTTCAAGAACCTGATCGAAGACGAATGCATAACAGTCGACAATATCGGCTATATCGAAGACAAGGTTAGAACGGAAAAGAAATCAACCTCGAAGAATGTCAGCATCGAGTGGGAATGGTTCCTGTATTCTATATAGCCTAGTTGCTTTGAGCGCGGCGAGCGGCCTCAGCGGCTTCACGCATGCGCTTACGGGCTCGCGAGCCGGGACGATTCTTACCGATGGTACGGTGACCTTCCTGGTTCGAAACATTGCCGCGATTTTCACGATTTGCATTTTGAACGTTCCCGCCATTCTGTGCGGGGCGTTTTTCGTTTTGCGGTTTATTCTGCGGGCGGTTCTTTCCGTGACCGTTCTTGACCTGATTATTGTTATCGGCTTTCTGTCCGTCTTGGCGGTTGTCGCGGCCATTACCGCGGTTATGGTCTCGATTCTTGTCACGACGCGGGAAGCCGCGGCCGCGGGCGTTGCGCATTTCGCTTTCAGGAGTTTCCTTCTGCTGGGGCGGGAGCTTTTCGTAGATAGCCTTGTCGCCTTCGGGAATGCTGATTCGAGTCAGCTTTTCGATGGCGCGCAAATCCTGCTCTTCGTCCGGAGCGCAGAATGAAATGGCGATGCCGTCTTTGCCTGCGCGGGCTGTACGGCCGATGCGATGTACGAAGGTTTCCGGCACATCGGGCAAGTCGTAGTTGAATACGTGCGACACGTCATCCACATCGATTCCGCGGGCAGCGATATCCGTTGCCACGAGTACACGAATCTGCTCGCACTTAAAGTTGCCTAAAGCCTCTTGTCTGCGGTTCTGGCTCTTGTTGCCGTGAATAGCGGCACACTTGATGCCCGCCTTTTCGAGTACGCGGGTAATCTTGTCGGCGCCGTGCTTGGTGCGGCTAAAGACCAGCACCTTTTTCATTTCGGGGTGAGCAAGCAGCAGTTCCTTGAGGAGTGCGCCTTTGCGGCGCTTGTCAATGCGGTAGAGTTCCTGATGAATGCGTTCAATGGGAGTGCTCTGCGGCGCCACCTCCACCCTCACCGGGTTCGGGCGCAGGATTGTCGCGGCAAGTTTCGTAATGTCTTCGGGCATGGTCGCGCTGAAGAACAGATTCTGGCGATTCTGTGGCAGCAGCGCCACCACCTTGCGGATGTCATGGATAAATCCCATATCCAGCATGCGGTCCGCTTCGTCCAGCACGAAGAATTCCAAAGCTTTCAACGACACTGCTTTCTGATTAATCAAGTCAAGCAGACGCCCCGGGGTCGCGACCAACACATCTACACCGCGAATCAAGTTACGCTTCTGGCTCACATCGCTTACGCCGCCGAAAATGCAGGCGGTCGAAATGGCTGTAAATTGGGCGTACTGCTTAAAGCATTCTTCTACCTGAATGGCAAGTTCACGCGTAGGCAAAAGAATCAGCGCACGGCAGGTCTTGGGAGCACGGAACTTCCCGGAATCAAGCAACAACTGCAAAATCGGGAGCGCGAACGCAGCCGTCTTGCCAGTACCCGTCTGGGCAATCCCTAACAGGTCGCGCCCTTCCAACAGACTCGGAATGGACTGTTCCTGGATTGGAGTGGGTTGTTCGTAACCGACAGCGCGAACCGCACGCTGCAAGGGATTAGCTAGGGGAAGTTCTGAAAAAAGCATATTGGTGCCAAATGTAGAAAAACAAATGCGCCGAATAAAAAAGGAAAACCATCGAGGTTTGTTATCCTCAATGGTTTTCCTTTTTAAGAGAGAGGTTTTTAAGAGAAATTAAAGCTTGACCTTAAAGGACTTGTTGCCAACCTTGACGACGTAGACTCCCTTGGCACCGGTATAGACCTTCTGCACGGCACCGAGACCGCGAGTGGTACGTACCTGATGGCCGAGGCTGTTGAACACGGTAATGTTCAAGCCCTGGGCACCGCCCACGACGATGTAGTTGTCAGAGGACCTGTAAACAGAGAGGTTGAAGTTGCTCTGAATTCCGGAAGCGATTGCCATGCCTTGGCAAGAAGCATCGGAGGGATTTGCAGAGCAATCCACTTCGTTGCTAGAAGAGCTCGTCACTTCGCTAGAAGAAGAGGCTTCTTCGCTGGAAGAAGATTCCGGGCCCGCACCTTCGCCAGCGATAACGATATCGCCTGCATTCGGGACGGCATCAAAGATAGCATAGCCACCTTCAATCTTGGCTTCGAGCTTGGCACCCGCCTGGGTGACTTCGGCCTTGGAAAGGCTCGTCTTGACCTTCAAAGTAAGCGGATAGTCATAATCGGAAATGTTGTCCTTAATATTATGCGTCAGCTTAACGGTAGTGGTGCTGCCGCTGGTGGATGCAGAAACCTGAGAGGCCTTGCGTTCCTTGATGTACATGGCGACATAGCCCATCGGGGCAACCCAAATGTCCTTATCTTTCTGCTGTGCATACTGGAGAGCGC
>JAEEGH010006459.1_pt1 | contig 28738 bp, 29 predicted proteins | sample 9134181 | NCBI WGS metagenome assembly JAEEGH01 (sample SAMN16246544, study PRJNA631951) | gut metagenome | biome: gut microbiome; feature: rumen; material: DP-attached | host: Bos | place: Iran: Karaj | collected 2018-10 | reverse complement strand
GTTCGCAATCCAGAACTTAAAACCATCTCCGTTTTGTCTTTTGGATGAAATCGAGGCGGCTTTGGATGACTCGAATGTTGGCAGATTTGCCGGATATTTGCACAAACTTACCGAATTTACACAGTTTATCGTAATTACACATAGAAAGGGTACAATGTCTGCCGCAGACAGACTTTACGGTATCACAATGCAGGAAAAAGGTGTATCTGCACTTGTTTCCGTTGACCTTTTGGAAAATGAACTTGATAAATAATCTTGTTTAAAAGGAGTATTGAATGAGCGAAGAAAAGAAAGGCTTTTTTAAAAGATTATTAAGTGGAATGACCAAAACCCGCGATAGTATCGCAAGCGGTTTCGGAAGTATTTTTTCAAGATCCGCCATTGATGATGATTTTTACGAAGAGTTGGAAGAAACACTTATTATGAGCGATATGGGTGTTCGCACGACTATGGAAGTTTTGGATGAGCTTAAAGATAAAGTAAAAAAAGAACATATTAAAGAGCCGTCCGAATGTAAGAATCTTTTGATAGAAACAATAAAAGAGCAGATGACTTTGTCGGAGACGGCTTACGAATACGAGAACAAAAAATCGGTACTTCTTCTTATAGGAGTTAACGGTGTGGGCAAAACCACAACCGTGGGTAAGCTTGCTTCTCAGCTTAAAGCCATGGACAAAAAAGTCATATTGGCCGCAGCGGATACTTTCAGAGCAGCCGCAGCCGAGCAGTTGACCCAGTGGGCCAATCGCGTCGGCGTTGAAATAATTGCGGGGCAAGAGGGTTCCGATCCGGCAGCAATTGTTTATGATGCACTTTCCGCCGCAAAGGCTCGTAATGCGGACGTGCTTATTTGCGACACTGCGGGTCGTCTTCACAATAAGAAAAATCTTATGGAAGAGCTTAAGAAAATCAACAGAATTATTGATAAAGAATATCCTGATTGTTACAGAGAAAATCTTATAGTTTTGGATGCTACCACAGGACAAAACGCTCTTGAGCAGGCAAAGCAGTTTATGGAAGTTGCCGATATTTCGGGTATCGTCCTTACCAAAATGGACGGAACCGCAAAAGGCGGTATCGCTGTAGCGATACAGTCGGAACTTGGAATACCGGTTAAATATATCGGAATCGGCGAAAAAGTTGAAGACTTGACCAAGTTTAACTCGGACCAGTTTGTGGATGCGATTTTTAACGATTCAAACTCGGAAGAAATATAAATAACAAAAACTTAATTTACAGAAATATAGTATAGTAGGTGGTTAGATGAGTAATACGAAACAATTAACATTGGAAAAATTTGAAGAAGCTACTGAAATTGTAAGTCGCGTAACACAAAAGACAAATCTTATGTACAGCGAGTACTTGAGCAATCAATGCGGCAACAAAGTATATTTAAAGCCGGAAAATATGCAGTACACAGGTGCATATAAGGTTCGCGGAGCTTACTATAAAATAAGCACACTTTCAAATGAAGAGCGCGAAAAAGGTCTTATAACTTCATCGGCGGGAAATCACGCTCAGGGCGTTGCCTATGCTGCAAGCCAATACGGATGCAAAGCAACGATTGTTATGCCGACGGTTACACCTCTTATGAAAGTAAATCGCACAAAAAGTTACGGTGCGGAGGTAATTCTCCACGGCGATGTATATGATGATGCTTATCAATATGCAATGAAACTTGCCGAAGAAAAAGGGTATACTTTTATTCATCCTTTCGATGATTTGGATGTTGCAACAGGCCAGGGAACCATAGCAATGGAAATAATCAAAGAACTTCCTACCGTTGATTATATTCTTGTTCCTATCGGCGGAGGCGGTCTTGCAACGGGCGTTTCAACACTTGCAAAAATGCTTAATCCAAACATCAAAGTTATAGGTGTGGAGCCTGCAGGTGCAAACTGCATGCAAGAATCCATTAAAGCCGGCAAAGTTGTAACGCTTGACAGTGCATCAACCATTGCTGACGGTACTGCGGTAAAAACACCGGGAAGCAAGATTTTCCCTTATATCCAGGAAAATATTGATGATGTTATAACAATAGAAGATGAGGAATTGATTGTAGCCTTTCTCGATATAGTGGAAAACCACAAAATGGTTGTTGAAAACTCAGGACTTTTAACCGTTGCGGCCCTTAAACATCTTGATTTTAAAGATAAAAAGGTTGTTTCGATTTTAAGCGGCGGTAATATGGATATTATCACCATGTCATCGGTGGTTCAAAACGGTCTTATTGCAAGAAGCAGAATCTTCACTGTATCCGTGCTTTTGCCGGATAAGCCGGGTGAACTTCTTAAAGTTGCAAAAGTAATTGCCGATGAGCAAGGAAATGTTATAAAACTTGAACACAACCAGTTTGTAAGCATTAACAGAAATGCAGCCGTTGGACTTACCATAACCATGGAAGCCTTTGGCGTTAAACATAAAGAAAGAATCTTAAATGCGCTTAAAAAAGCCGGATTCAACCCGACTCTCAACAAAGTAAGTTTATAAGCTCAAAAATGCAGTAGGAGGTAAAATTAGTGAATGTTCAACATATGAAATATTTCATCGATATAGCTGAAACTCTTAGTTTTACCGAATCCGCGAAAAGATGCGGGATTACGCAGCCTGCCTTAAGCAAGGCCATTACTCAAATGGAAGAAGAGCTTGGCTTTGCCCTTTTTAAAAGAAACAGCAGAGCGGTGTATTTAACCCCCGCGGGAGATGTTTTTTACAAAGACATTAAAAAAATAATAAGCGATTACGATCTTGCCGTTACAAAGTCTCAAAATACGGCAAGAGATGAGGCATCCGAAGTCGTAATAGGCATTTTGGAAGGAACAAGAGTAAGTGATTTGCTTCCGAATGTAATCAAGCATTTTGAAAGATATTATCCGGATGTAAGCATAATACTGAAGAATTTAAGCTTCGGCGCTTTGATAAAAGGTCTTTATGACGGAAGCCTGGATCTGGCAATCACTCTTAAATTCGAGATTCACGACAAAGAAAAGCTGGATTATGAGGTTTTGGAAGAAACAAAAGACCACATTGTGGTTCACAAAAATCACCCTTTGGCATCGGCCAAAAAGGTTAGTATTGCCGATTTTAAGGATGATACCTTTATTATGGTAAACACGCAGGATTCTCAAAATTCTCAAAAACAGATTTTCGCGGCTTTTGATAAGGCGGGAATTATGCCGAAGATTCGATATGCTCCTTCGATTCAAACGGAAATGTTATGGGTGCAGTCGGGTGTCGGTGTATGTTTTTTGGATTCAAGAAATATGCTTTACGAAAACAGTGAAGTTAAGTTTTTAAACGTAGGTGGAATCGGTGATCCGTCACTTTCAATTTGTTGGAACAACGATTATCCTAATCCCATGAAAAAGCTTTTTAAAGACCTGCTTATATATGATATAAACGGAGGAACCTTGGATTAAAAGCCTATTTAATAATTGAATATAATTATTTTTTAAGTGTCAAGAAAAAATACTTGACACTTATCTTTTTTTGGTTTAATATAGTCAAAGTGTTAAATCATGCGCATTTCTATATTTTGCCCGGGAGGCTGATGGATGGAAAATATTTACGGAAAATCACTCTTATATGATTTCTATGGTGAACTTTTAAACGATCATCAAAAGAAAATATATGAAGATGTTGTGCTCAATGATTTATCACTCAGTGAAATTGCCGCAGAGGAAGGTATTTCCAGACAAGGCGTTCATGATTTAATAAAAAGATGCAATAAAATTCTTGAACAATACGAAGAAAAGCTTAAATTGGTTGAAAAATTCTTGGCCATAAAAGGCTATATAAAAGATATACAGGGGAAATGCGAAGAATACAAATCATCCGAGTCCGTTGAAAAAACGGTGGAAGATATAAAGGCAATTTCCCAAAAGATACTTGATGAACTGTAGTATGAGATTTGTTTTGGAGGTTTAATCCATGGCATTTGAAAGCCTATCAGATAAATTTCAAAATATATTCAAAAATTTAAGAGGCAAAGGCCTTTTAAAAGAAGAAGACGTAAAAGCTGCAACAAAAGAAGTTAAAATGGCTCTTCTTGAAGCCGATGTTAACTTCAAAGTTGTAAAACAATTTGTAAAAAGCGTCGAAGAACGTGCCGTAGGAGAGGAAGTATTAAAATCTCTTACTCCGGGCCAGATGGTTATAAAAATCGTTAACGAAGAAATGGTTAAGCTTATGGGATCCGAAAAGACGGAGATTCCTCTTAAACCATCAAACGAAGTGACGGTAATTATGATGGTTGGTCTTCAAGGTGCGGGTAAAACAACCACAGCAGCAAAGCTCGCCGGCAAATTCAAAGAAAAAGGCAGACGCCCGCTTCTTGTTGCCGCAGATATTTACAGACCGGCCGCTATCGATCAGTTAAAGGTTAACGGCGAAAAGCAGGGAGTTCCGGTATTTGCAATGGGTGACGGACACAAGCCTGTAAATATAGTAAAAGCCGCTTACGAACATGCATTAAAAAACAGCAATAATGTTATGATTGTGGATACGGCGGGTCGTCTTCATATTGATGAAGATATGATGGAAGAGCTTGTGGAAATCAGAAATAACATAGAAGTAAATCAGACAATACTTGTTGTAGATGCTATGACAGGTCAGGATGCGGTAAATGTTGCATCATCCTTTAGCGAGAAAGTCGGAATTGACGGTGTTATTTTAACAAAGCTTGACGGTGACACACGTGGTGGTGCGGCACTTTCAATAAAAGCCGTAACGGGCAAAGATATTTTATATGCCGGTATGGGCGAAAAACTCTCAGATTTGGAGCAGTTTTATCCTGACAGAATGGCCTCTCGTATCCTTGGAATGGGCGATGTTCTTTCTCTTATCGAAAAGGCGGAAGCTGCGGTGGATGCCGAAGAAGCCAAAGAAATGGCAAACAAGCTTAAAAAAGCGGAGTTTGACTTTGAGGATTACTTAACCAGCATGCAGCAAGTTAAGAAAATGGGCGGCATGGGAAGTTTGCTTGGTATGATGCCGGGACTCGGCGGTCAGATGAAAGGCATGGAAATGCCCGATGAAAAGGCATTGGGCAGAGTCGAAGCCATTATTTACTCAATGACTCCGCAGGAAAGAAGAAAGCCGGATATAATCAATCCGTCCAGAAAAAACAGAATCGCAAGAGGCGCCGGAGTTGATATCAGCGAAGTTAATCGCCTTATCAAGCAATTTGAGCAGACCAAAAAACTCATGAAGCAAATGGGCGTCATGGGCGGTAAAAAAGGAAAAAAACGCGGCATGAACATGGGCAATATGATGAGCATGTTAGGCGGCAGAAAAGGCGGAAAATTCCCCTTTTAAATAACGCTTTTAGCTTTTAATCACATTTATTAAAAGTTAATAATATATAAAAACAGCATTCAAAGAAATTTTAAATATTTCTTGTTACAATCAAGGAGGTGAAACACATGGCAGTAAAAATCAGATTAAAAAGAATGGGTCAGAAAAAAGCTCCTTTTTACAGAGTAGTAGTTGCTGATTCAAGATCTCCGAGAGATGGTAGATTCATCGAAGAAATCGGTACATATAACCCAAACGTAGAGCCAAGTGAAATCAAAATTAACGCAGAATTAGCTCAGAAATGGTTAGCAAACGGTGCTCAGCCAACAGATACAGTTTCAAGACTTTTCAAAGAAGCTAATATCTCTAAATAATTCGAGGTGAAAATATGAAAGAACTAGTAGAAATCATAGCAAAATCTCTTGTTGATTCACCTGACGAAGTTGTTGTAACAGAACGTGAAGAAAATGGCTCACTTTACGTTGATTTGTCCGTAGCAGCAGATGATATGGGCAAAGTTATCGGAAAACAGGGCCGTATTGCAAAAGCAATTCGTGGCGTTGTAAAAGCTGCAGCTTCAAAAGAAAACAAAAAGGTTGTTGTAGAGATCAAATAATAAAAATGCTACCGTTTTGGTAGCATTTTTGCTTTGTAAAAAAGATTTAACCAATGGTTTAATCCTTTATTTTACTATTGAAAAGATGATAAATGTACGATAATATTATAGAAGAAGAGCTACCGCTTTAACCGATTAACAATCTCGGGGTTGTAAAGGTTTCGACGGGGTTTTAGAAGCTTAAGAAGCCACCGGTGAGGTATCACCTTAAAATGCCAACTTAAATATAAACGCTAAAAACGAAAAATTAGCTTTCGCTGCCTAATTGCAGTGAATGTTAACAGACGACATCCCGCAATCGCCTGTTAGCATCGAAACTTAGCGGGGCACTTTTGTCTCTAAGCTTTGCGAGATAAAAAGAAATTATGAAGCTACCGAGTCCTTTAGCCTGTCGGTCGGCGATCGGATGAGGGAAATTTAAATGAGCGACTGTGGTGGGAGATGCTTAAGTGGAAGAGATTTCGGACGCGGGTTCGATTCCCGCCAGCTCCATACTTTTGGAGAATAATGTACGCAAATTGTACATTCAGGCTCTTTAGGATATTTGGTTTATATAGGGTTTTGGGGAAAAATGAATATTCAATCGATTTATATAACGAATGCAATCGGTTTTGTTTTATTAACATTTTTGGTTGTAAGTCGTTATATTACAAGAACCAAAGGCGGTTTGGGAAATCGACTTTACGGTACAATGATTAGAATTGCAATGATAGCCTGTATCGTTGAACCTTTGACATTTGGCATTGATGGCAAAGTGGGTGCGGTTTATTATTGGATTAATATTTTGGGCAATACCTATCTTTATATGGCTAATGCGTTCGGCGCATTTCTTTTTTGCGTTTATGTTGAGTATAGCCTTTATCAAGATACTTCCAGACTTAAAAAAATTTACAACAAGTTATTTGTAGTGGTTTTTGTGATTCTTGTCTTGCTTGTGATTAACATCTTCAGCGGATTTTTGTTTTATGTTGATGAAAACTTTGTTTATCACAGGCGTCCTTTGGTTGCGATATTATATCTTTATGTTGTTTGTTGTGCCGTGTGGTGCCTTGTTACGGTATACAGACACAGAATGCATAACAAAAAAGAGGCGTTTTTCCCTGTTTGGATGTATTTGATACCTATTGTTGCGGCAAGTGTTGTACAGATGCTTTGGTATGGGGTGTCTCTTGCCTGGGTAGGCACGTCAATCGGTCTTGTGGCTTTGCACATGAGTCTTCAAAATCAACGCAGCTATTTGGATCCTTTAACCGGCCTGCATAACAGATTATATCTGGAATATGCCTTTTTAAAGATGGAAAAAGACAATAAAAATCAATACTTCGGAATCATGCTTGATATAAATTATTTCAAGTTGATTAATGATGAATTCGGCCATGTCGAAGGGGATATTGCGCTAAAAGAACTTGCCCAAATTATTAATGATTCAACAAAAAATGCCGGGATTACTTTCAGATACGCCGGCGATGAGTTTGTAATACTTATAAAGTCGGATTCTGAAGAAAAGGTATTGGAGATAGAAAACAAAATAAAGAAGAAAATTTCCGAATTTAACGCGGAAGATAAGCATAATTTCAATCTTTACGTTGCAATGGGCCACGATAAATTCATTAACGGTCTTGATAATGAAGACAGTTTCATGAAAAAGATTGATAATGCAATGTATTTGAATAAAAAAGAACTTCACGCTTTGCCTTATGCACAGGCGGTTTTAAAAACACATTTAAGAGGTTAAGATTTAATTATGGAAGATATGTTAAGAGTCGGTGTGGTTTCATCAACTCACGGACTTAAAGGGGAAGTTAAGGTTTTTCCCACTACCGATGATGTAAAAAGATTTGATTATTTAAAAGATGTTGTGTTGGTTTCCAACAAAGAAAGATTGGAGTTGGAAGTGTCAAATGTTCGCTATTTTAAGAATATGGTTATTGTAAAATTTAAGGGGATAGATGACATCAACGACATCGAAAAATACAAAGGCAGCGAGCTTTACGTTACTAGGGAAAATGCGATTCCTTTGGAAGAAGACGAATATTACATTGCGGACCTTTTGGACTGCAAAGTTTACGATGAAAAAGCTGCCTTTATCGGTGTTTTGTCTGAAGTATTAACATCTTCGGCAAATGATGTATATGTTGTAAAAACAACGGATGAAAGCGCTGATATTTATAAGAACGAGAAAGAACTGCTTATCCCTTATGTGGATGAATATATATCAAGCATAGATATAGAAAACAAAAAGATTATTGCAAAGAATACAGATAGGTTTTTGGCATAATAGCCGGTTGGAAATAATATGAAATTTAATGTTTTAACGCTTTTTCCCGAAATGATTGAACAGGGAATAAATACAAGTATTACGGGCAGGGCCATTAAAGAAGGATACATAAGCCTTAACGCGGTTAATATTCGTGATTATACAAATGAAAAACACGGTCATGTGGACGATTATCCCTACGGCGGCGGTGCCGGAATGGTGATGCAGGCTCAGCCGGTATATGATGCATACAAATCAATTGTAGGGGAAGATGAGCTAAAAAAAGAAAAAGAAATGCGTAAAAGAGTTGTTTTTCTTACACCTGCCGGCAAAACCTTTAATCAGCGAATGGCCGAGGAGTTTGCAAAAGAAGAGGAAATTACCTTCCTTTGCGGCCATTATGAAGGAATTGATGAAAGAGTTTTGGAACTTATAGTAACGGATAATGTGTCAATCGGCGATTATGTTTTGACCGGCGGAGAACTTCCGGCAATGGTTATGATGGATGCCATATCCCGCCTAGTTCCGGGGGTATTGGGAAACGGCGATTCATCCGTAGATGAAAGCTTTAATGCGGTTAATAATATGCTTGAATATCCGCAATATACAAGACCCGAAGAGTTTATGGGAATGAAGGTTCCGGAGGTGCTTTTATCAGGTCATCATAAAAATATTGAAAATTGGCGAAGAGAACAATCGCTTGAAAGAACCAGGGAGCGAAGGCCCGATTTGCTTGATTGATTCGGCCTTTTTTCATATTTGACAAAAAAACAAATACTATGTACAATGAAAAATGCATTTATTGCTTGCAATAATGCAAAGCTTATGTTAATATAAACAATGTTGTGAATAAGATGGACCTCTGTCTACGGGATAAATAAGTGTAGTTATGTACATCGAGTATTGATAGGAGGTCACACATGAACGAAATTATTAAAAATATCGAAGCTGCTCAGATGAAAGCAGACATTACAGAATTTAGCGTTGGTGATACAATCAAAGTTTACGCTAAAATCAAAGAAGGAAACAGAGAAAGAACACAGATGTTTGAAGGTGTTGTTCTTAAAAAACAGGGCGGTAGCTCAAGAGCAACTTTCACAGTAAGAAAGAACTCAAACGGAATCGGTGTTGAAAAAACTTGGCCTTTACATTCTCCAACAATCGAGAAAATCGAAGTTGTAAGAAAAGGTAAAGTAAGAAGAGCAAAACTTAACTACTTAAGAGGACGCGTTGGTAAACGTGCTAAAGTTAAAGAATTAGTTAAATAATTTGCAATCAAGGGTAAGCTTAAGCTTACCCTTTTTAATTTTCCATATTTGATTGAAAGAAACGCGTATTTGACATATAATATACAAAGAATTCAAGATTAAGGATTATTATGGATAGTTTAAACAGACCAAATTTCAAAGAAAATTTTTTCTCGGACAGAATATTAAAATATATTATAGATATAGTTGTTGTAGTTATGTTGGTGATTCTTTTTATTACAAGCATGGCTTATACCGCAACGGTTAAGGGCAGTGCAATGTCACCGATGATTAATGCCGACAACAATATTGTTATAAACAAGCTTTCGTATAAGATATTATCGCCAAAGCGTGGAGATGTTGTAGCATTTACTCTGCAAGGGGACGAAGAAACGGTGCTTGCAAGGCGCGTTGTTGCCCTGCCCGGTGACAGTATCGTTATTAAAGACGGAAAGCTCTATATAAACGGCGAAGAACAAGATTTAATCGAAAACGAAGACAATATAGTAACCGACGGTATTTTAAAAAACGAGCTTGTTCTTGATAAAGACGAGTATTTCGTGGTCGGTGATAATTGGAATTCATCCACCGACAGCAGATATGTGGAAATCGGTCCTATTTCGAAAAAGGATATTATAGGTAAAGTCTGGTTTGTTATTTCTCCTATTTCAGACTTTGGTTTTGTAAATTAATATGAGGTTATAATCATGAGTGAAAACAAAATGAACATTCAATGGTATCCGGGCCATATGACAAAAGCAAAGCGTCAGATGCAGGAAGATATCAAACTTATCGATATAGTAATAGAACTTTTGGATGCAAGGCTTCCTTTGTCCAGTCGCAATCCGGATATTGATGATCTTGCAAAAAACAAATACAGATTGGTACTTTTAAACAAGGCAGATCTTGCTGATGATTCCGTAACGGATAAATGGATGGAATACTTTAAATCAAAGGGAGCTTTTTGCGTAAAAATAAACTCTCAAAAGGGTCAGGGAATCAAGCAGATTAATTCAGTGGTTAAAGAAGCATGTAAAGAAAAAATCGAGAGAGACAGAAAACGCGGTATCTTAAACCGTCCCATTAGAGCCATGGTTGTGGGCATTCCGAATGTGGGAAAATCGACATTTATAAATGCCTATGCGGGTAAAAGCGCAACAAAGACCGGCAACAAACCGGGTGTAACCAGGGGAAAACAGTGGATACGCCTTGGAAAAGACATTGAGCTTCTTGATACACCGGGTATTTTATGGCCAAAATTCGAGGACAAATCAGTTGGCTTAAAACTTGCGTTTATCGGTTCCATTAAGGACGAAATATTAAATACCACGGAACTTGCCCTTGAATTAATAGAGCTTTTGGCCGATAAATACAATGGAGTTTTATCCAAACGTTACGATATTGAAGAATCCGACAAGGTTAAAAACTTGGAAGCCGTTGCAATCGCAAGAGGCTGTAAGAAAAAAGGCGATGAGCCTGATTTTGACAAGGCGGCGCTTTTGATTCTTGATGATTTCAGAAGCGGAAGACTTGGAAAAATCAGCCTTGAAGAACCTTCGTAAATAACAAAATTTTGCATATAAAGGAAAATCTTTTAATATGTCCAAAACTGATAAAAAATCAAAGAAAAAAGGCATAATTACAGCGGTTATAGAAACGGCAATTATTGTTGCTGTAATTTTTCTTGTATTTTTCTTTTTGACAAATTATATCGGAAGAATAGCCATTGTAGACGGTGACTCGATGAATCCGACCTTAAATGACGGTGATGTTATTGTTATCAGTGAAAGAGCATATTTGGAAAAGGATCCCGAACGTTTTGATTTGGTTGTATTCCCATATGACAATCAAAGCAACTATATCAAAAGAATTATAGCTCTTCCCGGCGAAACGGTTCAGATTGTTGACGGAAAAATAATGATAAACGGAACATTTATTAAAGAGTATTACGGAAATGAGCCTATAGACGAAAACTATAGCAGCCCGGATTTGATTCGTTTGGGAGAAGATGAATACTTCGTAATGGGCGATAACAGAAACAACAGTGTTGACAGCAGAAGCATCGGCCCGGTATCGAAAAGCGATATTACGGGAAAAGCATTGTTTAGATTACTTCCTTTGGGGTCATTCGGATCCCTGGAGGACCAATAAAAACTGATTGTGAGAAGATATGACTAAAGCGGAAAGAGAAGCGCTTAAAGCGCAAAAACAGGCGGAAAAGCTTGAAAAAGAAAGAATCAGGCTTGAAGGCCTTAAAGAATACGAACGAAAATACGATAAATGCGAATTTATCTGCGGCATAGACGAAGCGGGACGCGGACCTCTTGCGGGACCTGTGGTTGCGGGCGCGGTGATTTTGGATAAAACAAAAGAGATTTTATATCTAAACGATTCAAAGAAATTATCCGAAAAAAAGAGAGAGGCTCTTTTTGATGAAATTATGGAAAAAGCCGTTGCCGTAGGTGTCGGTATCGTTGATGAAAAAGTGATTGATGATATTAATATTTTGCAGGCAACCTATAAGGCCATGCGCCTGGCAATAGATAATCTTAAAGTTAAACCGCATATTTTGCTGAATGATGCGGTTATTATACCTGATGTGGATATTCCACAGGAAAAAATCATAAAAGGCGATGCAAAAAGCGTAAGCATTGCAGCGGCAAGCATAATAGCCAAAGTTACAAGGGACCGTCTTATGGCGAAATATGACGAAAAATATCCGGACTATGGATTTGCGGGACACAAAGGATACGGAACGGCGGCACACATTGAGAAAATAAAGGAAATCGGCCCTTGTCCGATTCACAGAAGTTCTTTTATTAAGAATTTTTATTCCGAATAATCAACAGCTTTCTCGGATTAATTAAAACGGGGTTTTGTAATGGAGATATCTAACAGCAATTTAAACAACTTAATTAACAGTTTAAACGGCAATGCCGCTGCAAACGAAGCAGGGGCAGTATCTTCGGCGCCGCAAGGCTCGGGTCTTGTGGGCGGTATCCCTGTGGGAAGTTATTTAAGCGGACAAATCTCTGACCTTATCGGTAACAATGTAACCCTTACCCTTTCGGACGGATCTACGCTGGGTGCAAGACTATCAAACGATATGGCTCTTAATATCGGTGATAGCCTTATTTTGCAAGTGAAAGAAAATGCTGATAATAAAATGGTTTTAAAAACCGTTTCATCCTATAACAGTGCAAACAATCTGATTTCAAATGCTTTAAAATCGGCAAATTTACCTGAAACAACAAAGAATATTGCGGTTATTAACGAACTTATAAAAAACGGTCAGCCTTTAAACAAGCAGACCATTCAAAGTGTTTTGTACGGAACACAGCTCGATCCAAATGCTGATCTGTCTGATGTTATCGACCTTGTAAAACACGGTATGGAAATGACCAAAGAAAACTTGACTCAATATGCCAATTACAAAGAGTTAAATTACAATATGGCAAACGAAATGAAAAATTTCGCTACCAATGTGGAAAATTCTTTATCAAATATCAATCCGCAAAATTTTGAAACTGCCAAAACAATTGTTTCCGAGGCTTTAAATATTTTGTCTACGAATTATGAAGAAATGCCGGGTGTAAATGGGGAAAATACCGCAGCAGAGGCAAATGTTTCGCAAAATTCGGAAGCTGCCAAAGCGGCAACCCCTGCTTTGCAAACAAATTCGGAAGAGATGACTGCCGGGACTCAAACAAATTCGCAGAATGTCAGTACAGAGCAAGCGGTTTTGCAGGGCGACATTTCGAAAAGCATTGCCTTTTCAAAAGAAGGAAGCGCAAATGCCGAAAACTTCATTAAGCTTTTAAATGAGTCTTTTCCGGGAAAAGATACATCCAAAATTCAAAATATGATTAAGGATGGAGCATCTTTTAGTGACGTTCTTAAAGAGCTTTCATCTTTAATCAAAGATTCGGATGCATCAGCGATAAATCTTTTAAAATCAAAGGACTTTTCCGCACTTTTAAAAGATGCGGCAGCATCCCGCTGGACACTCGATCCCGCAAAGTTTAACACAAACGAAGCCGGAAAGAGCGAATATATCAAAGAAATGTATTCAAAAATAATCCATGATGCGGATAAATTAAACCAACTTTTTGAAAATAACGCTCTTACAAAAGGTCTTGCCGATTCTATGGCGAGTATTAAGAGCAATGCGGAATTTGCCAATAATTTAAACAATATAATGAGCTATGTGCAAATCCCGATTAAGTTTGATGACAACAATTCTCACGGTGATTTATACGTTTATAACAACAAAAAACAAAAATACGTACCGGGGGATTTGATTACGGCTCATTTGTTCTTGGAACTGGAAAACTTGGGAGCTACGGATGTGCACATTAAAATGCAAGGAAAATCCACCAGTACAAATTTTGTTTTGGAAGATGACTTGTCCATGCAAATTGTGGAAGAACATATGCCTGAGCTTTTAAAAAGACTGGAGGCGAAGGGTTACAGCTGCAGCTATAAGGTGGAAACTTTGGAAGAGGCAAAAGTCGCTTCACCGGATCTTCCCATCGGCAGCAATCCATTGGGAGAGATACTTCCGAACGATTCATCTGTGGTAACGGTTAAAAGATATAATTTTGATGTGCGCGCTTAAGCGAATAATGGGTAAATCTTATGGCAGAAAAAGATAAGGAAAAGAAAAAAACAAAAACCGCCGTCGCCCTAAAATACGATCCGGGCAGCGATGCACCTACGGTCATTGCAACGGGTAAAGGCGAACTGGCGGAAAAAATCATAGAAGGCGCCAAAGAAGCGGATGTACCGATTTACGAAGACGATAAGCTTGCCAACACCTTATCGAAGCTTGAAATCGGCGATGCCATTCCGCCGGAGCTTTATGAAGTTGTTGCGGAAGTCTTGGTGTTTGTTGATTCCATGGACAAAATCAAGGGCAAGATTCTTCATGGAAAATAATATTAACGGATTTAACGGCACTTTATGAATACGAGAGAAATAGGTAACAGATACGAAGACTTGGCATGCGAATACTTAGAAAATGAGGGCCTTCGTATTATTGAGCGAAACTACAGATGCAAAATCGGCGAAATTGACATTATAGCAAGAGATGATTCGGAAAACTGCCTGGTATTTGCGGAAGTGAAATACAGGAAGTCATCCATGCAGGGTGGAGCCGATTTTGCGGTGGATTACAAAAAACAAAACAAAATAAAAAAAGTCGCGGGCGTTTACTTGATGCATCGCAAGATAGCGTCATCTTCCTTTTGCAGATTTGACTGCGTTATGATAACCGGAAGCGAAGTTAATTACGTTAAAAATGCTTTCGGTGGTCTTTAATCTATACAATCTATACAAAAATATCTAAAATTCCTTAAATATTTATACTATGCATATTTTCCTTTTTAAGTTATAATATAAAACATGGAAATTAACGATTTAAAGATTAATTATAAAGAAAAACGTACAACATCGCTTGCAAACAAAGGGGATGTTTATTATATTCAATATGATGCCTTAAACGAGCTGGATTTCATTAAACACGGCATTTCGACCCGTTTCGGAGGAGTAAGTACAGGTATTTTTGAGAGCATGAATCTAAACTTCACAAGGGGAGACGAAAAGGACAAGGTTGTGGAAAACTACAAGCGTATTTGCGATGCTTTGGATATGGATGTAAACAAACTTGTCTGCTCATATCAAACACATACCAATAATGTTATAAGAGTGGGAGAAACTCCTCTTGAAAGGTTTTATGTGGGTTGCAAAACCCCTTCCGGTGTCGACGGCCTTGTTACCAATGTCCCGGGAGTTGTGCTGACCACCAGTTTTGCCGATTGCATACCGCTTCTTTTTGCCGATCCGGTGAAAAAATGCATAGGTCTTTCTCATGCGGGTTGGAGAGGCACGGTAGGAAAGATTGCAAAAAATACAATCGATAAAATGATTAATGAATACGGTTCAAAAGCTTCGGATATTATTTGCTGCATAGGTCCGGGCATCTGCAAGGATTGCTATGAAGTAAGCGAAGATGTTCATGAAACATTCAAAGAAAGTTTGTCAAATCGCATTGTTTACGAGGCGTTTGACGACAGAGGCATAATAAACGGTAAGCATAAGTATTTGCTGGATCTTTGGCAGGCAAACCGTATGATATGTCTTGAAGCGGGGCTTAGAGATTATAATATTTATTTGCCGGATATTTGCACCAATTGCAATCCGGACCTTTTGTTTTCACATAGAGCAAGCAAGGGCAGAAGAGGCAATTTTAATGTCTTCTTGTCCATAAAATACAACAGTTAAGCCGACATGGCGTTTTGAGGGATTTTTATGAAAGAAAAAGGTCATAAAATCTTGAATATTGAAGCCGGATCCATAGCCGAGGAGTTGGAAATCCTGCCCGGCTCCTATCTTTTAGCCATTAACGGTAAGGAAGTTCTGGATATTTTTGATTATCAATTCATGATAAAAGACGAGTATTTGGAGCTTTTAATCAGAGAACCCGACGGTGAAGAAACGCTTTTCGAAATCGAAAAAGACTTTGATGAAGATTTGGGCCTGGATTTTGGCAGTGGTCTTATGGATGACTATAGGTCTTGCACAAACAAATGCATTTTTTGTTTTATAGATCAAATGCCTAAGGGTATGCGAGAAACATTGTACTTTAAAGACGATGATTCCAGACTTTCCTTCCTTCAAGGTAATTACATTACATTAACGAATATGAAGGATGCCGATATCGACAGGATTATAAAATATAGGCTTGAACCCATTAATATATCGGTTCAGACAACCAATCCGGAGCTTCGTTGCAAAATGCTTAATAACCGCTTTGCCGGAGAAAAGCTTAAATATCTTGATAGGCTTTCAGAAGCCGAAATCGAAATGAACGGCCAGATAGTTCTTTGTAAAAACGTTAATGACGGTGCTGAACTTGAACGCTCCATTAAAGACTTATCCCAATATATTTCCTGTATGAGAAGCGTTTCCGTTGTGCCTGCCGGCATAACAAAATACAGAGAAGGACTTTATCCTTTGGAAAACTTTACAAAGGAAGATGCCGAAGAAGTAATAGATTTAATAGAAAAATATCAAAAAGAGTTCTTTGAAAAATTCGGCATACATTTTATTCACGCAAGTGACGAATGGTATGCTTTGGCGGACAGACAGCTACCCGAGGAAGAAAGATATGACGGCTATCTTCAAATAGAAAACGGCGTAGGAATGATAACAAGCCTTAGGGTTGAAGTGGATAATGCTTTGAAAATGCTTGAAGAGGAAGAAGAATTGGCCCAACTTAAAAGCGCCCTGGAAAACAAAAATCGCAATATAATCATTGCCACAGGTAGACTTCCTCACAAATATATAGAAGAACTTGTCTGCAAAATACATGATAAATATGCTAATATAAATGTTGAAGTTGTTGCGATTAAGAACGATTTTTTCGGAGAAAGCATTACGGTTTCCGGGCTTATAACGGGTACGGATTTGATTAATCAGCTTAAAGGCAAAAGTCAAGCAGATGAAATCCTTATTCCCGTAAATATGCTAAGAAGCGGAGAAAGCGTTTTTTTAGATGATGTAACCATTAAAGAAGTAAAAGAAACTCTTAATTGCAATATAAGAGTTGTAGGAACAAGTGGTTTGGCATTTTTAAAAGCCATAGCCGGAATAGATGAAAAAATAACTGGGAGACAGATTTATGAGCAAGCCGATAGTAGCGATAGTAGGCAGACCTAATGTTGGTAAATCCACATTATTCAATGTTCTTGCCGGCGAAAATATTTCCATAGTAAAAGATACGCCCGGCGTTACAAGAGACAGAATATATGCGGATATTACATGGTTGGATAAAAAGTTTACTCTTATTGATACGGGTGGTATCGAGCCGGACAGCTCGGATATTATTCTTTCACAGATGAGAGAACAGGCACAAATTGCAATAGATACCGCGGATGTAATTATGTTCATGGTGGATGTAAGACAAGGTCTTGTGGATTCGGATTCCAAAGTTGCGGATATGCTTAGACGCAGCAAAAAACCCGTAGTTTTGGTTGTAAACAAGGTTGATAGCTTTGAAAAATTCATGCCGGATACCTATGAGTTTTACAATTTGGGAATCGGAGATCCAATACCTGTTTCTTCATCATCCCGTTTGGGGCTTGGTGACCTTTTGGATGAGGTTACAAAACATTTTCCGGAAAACGACAATGATGATGAAGAAGACGAAAGACCTAAGATTGCCATTATCGGTAAACCAAATGTAGGTAAATCTTCGATTATCAATAAAATGATAGGCGAAAACCGTCTTATCGTATCAAATATCGCCGGTACAACCAGAGATGCGGTTGACACGGCAGTCAAATACAACGGTAAAGAATACGTATTTATTGATACGGCGGGTCTTAGGCGTAAATCAAAAATAAAAGAAGAGCTTGAGCGCTACAGTATTATTCGTACCGTAACGGCGGTTGAGCGCTGTGACGTAGCTGTGCTTGTTATCGATGCAACGGAAGGCGTTACGGAGCAGGATGCCAAAATCGCGGGTATTGCCCACGACAGAGGAAAAGGCATTATTATTGCCGTAAACAAATGGGATGCCATCGAAAAGAATGATAAGACAATTTACGAATTTACAGATAAAATTCGAAACGTACTTTCTTTTATGAGCTATGCGGAAATGCTTTTTGTTTCGGCTGAGACGGGACAGCGCCTTCCCAAACTTTACGAGCTCATCGATATGGTTATTCAAAATCAGACTCTTCGTGTGGCAACGGGTGTTTTGAATGAAATTCTTATGGAAGCGGTTGCCATGCAGCAGCCACCGACGGATAAAGGAAAACGTCTTAAGATTTTCTATATGACTCAGGTTGCGGTTAAACCACCGACTTTTGTTGCATTTGTAAATGACAAAGAGCTTATGCATTTTTCATATGTAAGATACTTGGAGAACCAAATCAGAAAAACATTTGGATTTAAAGGAACAAGTATAAAATTTATCGTTAGAGAACGAAAGGAAGAAAAATAATGATTTGGGTTCGAATAGTCTGTCTTGTAATAGGTTATGCATTTGGACTTTTTCAGACAGGATATATATACAGCCGCGCCAAAGGTGTGGATATAAGACAGCACGGTAGCGGCAATGTGGGAACGACAAACCTTAAACGCGTACTTGGTGTTAAAGCGGGCGTTATTACCTATATTGGTGATGCTTTAAAGCTTTTGATTGCGGTATTCCTTGTAATGTTTGTATTCCGCGATAGCGGTATTGACGTTTATATGCTTGCTGTTTATACGGCACTGGGATGTGTACTGGGACACAATTTCCCTTTTTATCTTAAATTTAAAGGCGGAAAGGGAATAGCGGTTACTTCGGCACTTGTTATTTCAACCCTTGATTGGAGATATATTTTAATCAGTTTCGGAATCTTCTTCTTAGTGGTTGGCATTACAAGAATGGTTTCTTTAGGATCTTTGTGTCTTGTTTCGTCCTTCTTTGTCAGTGTTTTGATTACCACACAGTTGGGATTTTCAAAGTATGACACGCCTTATAAATACGAAACATATATAATACTTGCAATAATAACCGCCCTTGCATATTTTCAACATAGAGCAAACATTAAGAGAATTGCAAACGGTACGGAAAGTAAGTTTACTTTTAAGAAAAAACCTGATGTGGAAATCTGATATTATGCGGTTTCTTGAAATATAAATTAGGGTTAAAAAACAAAAAAGAGAGGATATTTTATGGCAAATATTACAGTACTCGGTGCCGGCGGATGGGGCTTGGCACTTTCAAAATTGTTGTTTGAAAACGGACATAATGTAACTGTTTGGTCGGCTGTTGAACGTGAAGTTGAAGAATTAAACAAAACACGCGAAAACAAGCAAAGTCTTCCGGGGGTAATAATGCCTGAAGGTATTATAATTACATCCGATTTGGATGCATCCCTTAAAGATAAGGATATTTTGGTAATGGCCGTTGCATCAAAATTTGTAAGATCCACGGCTGCGCGCCTTAAAGGCAAAGTTAAAGAGGGTCAGATTATTGTTGATGTTGCAAAAGGAATAGAGGAAGAAACACTTCATACAATGACGGCGGTTATTATGGATGAGCTTCCGAATGTAAATGCAGCCATTCTTTCCGGTCCGAGTCATGCGGAAGAAGTGGGTAAAGGCCTTCCAACAACGGTTGTTGCGGGAGCAAGAGACGAAGAAACGGCAAAATACATTCAAAATGTTTTTGCTTCAAACGTATTCAGAGTATATACAAGTCCGGACATGCTTGGCGTAGCACTTGGGGGTTCCCTGAAAAACGTTATTGCTTTGGCTGCGGGTATTGCAGACGGAATGGGTTACGGTGACAATACGAAAGCCGCTTTGATTACCAGAGGAATCAAAGAAATTGCAAGCCTTGGCGTTGCAATGGGCGCGGACCCTAAAACTTTAAACGGTCTTGCGGGAACCGGTGACCTTATAGTTACATGCGCAAGTATGCACAGCAGAAACAGAAGAGCCGGAATTCTTATAGGTCAGGGCAAATCCATGCAGGAAGCCATGGACGAAGTGCATATGGTTGTTGAAGGTGTATATTCCGCAAAAGCAGCGCTTGCACTTTCAAAAAAATTCAATGTGGAAATGCCTATTGTTGAAAAGGTCAACGAGGTTTTATTCGACAACTTAAATGCAAAAGAAGCCGTAAATTCGCTTATGTTAAGGGATAAAAAAGATGAATATGCACTTGCTTGGAGTAAATAAATGTATTTATATCTGATATTCATCGGCTTATTGATCGTGATTTCTTATTACGATATAAAAACAAACAAAATACCGAATTTTCTTTTGATTATACTTGCCGCCATAGCGGTTTGTTCATTTGTTTTAAACGGAAAGGTAAGCGTTTACAGCGCAGTCTTCGGAGCGCTTTTTATGTTTATCTTTCTTTACGTTATTCGTATTCTTTCAGCAAAAGGAATTGGCGGCGGCGATATCAAGCTAATGACCGTGTGCGGCTTTATGCTTGGTCTGGGGGATGCTTTGTATGCTTTGTTGATCGGTTCTATAATAGCGGGCATATATGTAATAGTCGTTGTGCGAAGCAGGACAAAAGATTTGAAAGCAAAAATTGCCTTTGGACCTTTTTTATCCATCGGTGTTACGGCAGTGATTGTATTTGGTATTTTTAAACGATTTTTTTGATTATTTCGGAATGTGTGGTAAAAGCAAATGAATTCAAAGACAATTGAAAACATTAACAAAAACTTCGGCAAAGCTCCAAAAAGAACTTATTCATCTGAAGAATTGGAAAAGATTTCTTTTTATGCAAAAAATGAATTGCCGAAAAACAAAGTCATAGATGATATTACTTGGAACGACCTTGATATGAACGGTGTTTATAAACTTATTAACAATACACCGTCATCTGTGGGGGATGAGTATGTTTATGCGGCACTTCGCACACCCACAAACAATATTGATTTGCTAAATAAAAGATCGGATTTGTCCGATTGTTTTGCAAATGACAAAGAGTCGGTCCTTAAGGCTTTCGACAGCTTATCGGGTATCGGTAAAAACAAGAAAAACAAAACATCCGTATTCGAATATATCAGCAAAATTTTTGAGCTTAAAAAACAAAACAATTTGATTCACATCATTTTAATAATTCTTTTGATACTTTCCGTTGTATCATTGTTTTTGATTCCCGGAATATCAATCCTTTTATTGCTTGCCATGATTTTTATAAACGTTATTTCTTACTACAAAATCAAGGCTAAAATCGACATCTATTTCAACTGTTTTAAATATACGGTGGTCCTGCTTAAATGTGCTAAAAAACTGTTAAAGTCTAACATTTCTTTTCTTTCTGAATACAACGAAAAAATCGAAGCTATTCTTAAAGCATTAAAGGGTGTGACAAGAGGCTCGTTTCTAGTGGCAAGTTCAAATGTGAACATATCTGCCGCAGATGTTTTGATGGATTATGTAAGAATGCTTTTTCATGTGGATTTGATTAAGTTTAATTCCGCTCAAAAATGTATTTCGGAGAATACCGATAAAATAAAGGATTTATACAATACAATCGGAGAAATTGAATTATTTCTTGCAATTTCATCCTTCAGAAGCTCTTTATCAAGCTATTGCAAGGCGAATTTTGCAAGAAAATCATGCAAAATCAACTTTAAAAATATCTATCATCCGCTGATTGAAAATCCGGTAAAAAACAGTTTGGAAAACGAAGAAAAAATGCTTCTTTTGACGGGATCAAACGCATCGGGAAAATCCACCTTTTTAAGAACCGTTGCAATTAATGCCATATTGGCGCAGACTGTTTATACATGCAGCGCAGATGAGTTTAATATGCCTTTCAGTCATGTTTTTTCATCAATGGCACTTAGCGATAATCTAAGCAATAACGAAAGTTACTATATAGTTGAAATTAAGTCTATAAAGCGTATTTTGGATGCATTGTCGAGAAATTTGAATGTTATTTGCTTTGTGGATGAAGTGCTTCGAGGCACCAATACGATTGAAAGAATTGCGGCTTCATCCAAGATTCTTAAATACATGAATAAAGACAATTGTATTTGTTTTGCGGCAACCCATGATATTGAACTTACGCAGATTTTATCCGGCGTCTACGACAATTATCATTTTGAAGAAGAAGTGACGGAAGGGGATGTTAAGTTTAATTATAATTTGAAAAAAGGTCCCGCAACATCAAGAAATGCAATAAAACTTCTGGAAGTAATGGGCTATGAAAATAGCATTGTAAAGGAAGCTGAAGAACTGGCAAAACAGTTTGAGGAATGCGGTCGCTGGTCTTGAAAACATCATGCCTTTGTGGTAGGATAGTTTCAATGCGATGTCGCGGGCCACGTGATTGATTATCGTGGTTGGAAACGGAGGAAAAACAAGTGGAAAAGTACGGAGTTAACGAACTCAGAAAAATGTTTCTTGAATTTTTCGAGAGCAAAGATCATCTTAAAATGAACAGCTTTTCATTGGTACCACACAATGATAAAAGCTTACTTATCATAAATTCGGGTATGGCGCCTCTCAAGCCATATTTTACGGGTCAGGAAGTTCCGCCAAGAAAAAGAGTTACTACATGCCAAAAATGTATCAGAACGGGCGATATCGAAAATGTCGGTAAAACAGCACGTCATCTTACTTTCTTTGAAATGTTGGGTAACTTTTCTTTTGGTGATTATTTCAAAAGAGAAGCTCTTAATTGGAGCTGGGAATTTTTAACAAAAGTTGTGGGAATGGATCCGGAAAGACTTTATCCTTCAATCTATTGCGAAGATGATGAAGCTTTTGATATTTGGACAAAAGAAATCGGTGTACCTGCCGAAAAAATAACACGTTTTTACCGCGATGAGAACGGTGAATGCGATAACTTCTGGGAACACGGCGCAGGCCCTTGCGGTCCATGTTCCGAGATTTACTATGACCGCGGTGAAAAATACGGTTGCGGAAGTCCTGATTGTAAAGTAGGTTGTGAATGCGACCGCTTTATGGAAATCTGGAACAACGTATTTACACAGTTTGACGGTGACGGACACGGCCACTATGAAGAACTTGCACAGAAGAACATTGATACGGGTATGGGTCTTGAGAGACTTGCGGTTGTTGTGCAGGATGTGGGCAGTGTTTACGATATCGATACAATGGTTGCAATCCGTAACAGAATTTGCGATATTGCGGGTAAAAAATATCTTGATAATGAAAAGGACGATGTTTCCATTCGTCTTATTACAGACCACATTCGTTCATCAACATTTATGATTTCCGACGGAATCATGCCATCGAACGAAGGAAGAGGATATGTTCTTCGTCGTCTTATCAGACGTGCCGCAAGACATGGCCGCTTACTGGGAATTAACGGCAAATTTATGGCCGAGCTTGCAAAGACCGTTATCGAGAACTCAAGCGAAGCTTATACAGAACTTGAACAGAAGAAAGAAATGATCTTCAAGGTTCTTAACGAAGAAGAAGATAAATTCTATAAAACAATCGACCAAGGTCTTAAGATCCTTGCCGATATGCAGGAAGAAGTAAAGGCTGCCGGCAAAACGGAGCTTCCGGGAGATAAGGCATTTACTCTTTACGATACATACGGATTTCCTCTTGATTTAACAATGGAAATTTTAGAAGAAGCAGGCATGAGCGTTGACGAAAAAGGCTTTGAAAAAGCCATGAATGTACAACGTGAAACAGCCCGTAAAGCCCGTAAAGTAACCAACTATATGGGTGCCGATGCAACCGTTTACGAAGAATTGGATGTTAATTTAAACTCAACATTTGTAGGTTATGACAGATTAACACATAAATCAAAAATCATTGCATTGACTACGGAAAACGAAGTAGTGGAAGCGCTTTCCGACGGTATGATGGGATCGATTATCGTTTCGGAGACTCCTTTCTACGCAACAATGGGTGGTCAGGAAGCCGACAAAGGTATCATTAAAACAGACAAAGGTGAATTTGAAGTAAAAGATACAATAAAAGTTGCCGGCGGTAAGATTGCACATGTCGGTCTTGTAAAATCCGGCATGTTCATGACAGGCGATGAAGCGGAACTTATTGTAGATGAAACACTCAGAAACGATACAAGAAAGAATCACTCTGCTACTCATCTTTTACAAAAAGCCTTAAGAATTGTTCTCGGCGACCATGTAGAACAGGCAGGTTCTTTCGTAAACGGCGAAAGACTCAGATTCGACTTTACTCATTTCCAGGCTTTAACAAAAGACGAACTTAAAAAAGTCGAAACAATCGTTAATGAAAAAATAGCCGAGTTTATCGAAGTTGTTACAAAAGAAATGTCATTCGAAGATGCGAAGAAAACCGGCGCAATGGCGCTCTTTGGCGAAAAGTACGGAGATACAGTAAGAGTTGTTTCCATGGGTGACTTTTCAATAGAACTTTGCGGTGGTACTCACGTTTCAAATACAGGAAATATCGGAAGCTTCAAGATTGTTTCCGAATCGGGTATTGCGGCAGGTGTTCGAAGAATCGAAGCCATAACCGGCGCAGGTGTTAAAAAATACTACGATGAGCTTGAAACAGAACTCGAAAATGCCGCAAAGGCAGCAAAATGCGAGCCAAAAGCTCTTGCCGAAAAGATTGCATCTTTGATGGATGAAATCAAAAAATTAAACAGCGAAAACGAGAAGTTAAAGAGCAAACTTGCCAACGATTCGTTGGGTGATGTTTCGAATGCAGCTGTTGAAATCGGTTCATTTAAATATATCGGAACAAAAGTTGAAGATGTGGATATGAACGCATTAAGAAACTTAGGCGACAAGCTCAAAGGCCAAATAGGAAGCGGTATTGTGGTTCTCGCTTCAAGCCAAGGAGCGGATAAGGTAAATCTTATTGCCATGGCTACCGATGATGCTATAAAGGCCGGAGCTCATGCCGGAAATCTTATTAAGGAAATTGCATCCCTTGTAGGAGGTGGCGGCGGCGGTCGTCCGAATATGGCTCAGGCCGGCGGTAAAAATGCCGCAGGCATAGATGAAGCTTTAAAGAAAGCTTTGGAAGTTGCAAAAACACAGTTGAATTAATTGAAGGTTGCGCTTAATGCGCAACCTTTTATATTTTTGAATAGGATTTATGCCGGGTTAGTGATATAATAATAAAAGGTATGCAAATAATTTGCTTTATTTTTACTTTAACGATTAAGCAGTATATTTTGGGGGAATTTTTATGAGAAAAAAAATAGCACTTGTATTTGTAGCTGTCTTGGCTCTTTTTGCTTTAGCGGGATGCGAAGAAAAAAATAAACCGGAAGATTATTCTTCACTTGCAAAAGAGGACTACGCCGAAGCTTTTAATGAAGTTGTGGGTGTAAATTTACCGGAAAACATTTTGGCAAAGCATGAAAGATTTAAAATTACTTGCACTTATTATGATTCGGCAGACCAACAAGTAGCAGTATCCGAAACATCTTCCTTTGCGGATAATAAATACTTAAAGGAAGATTCAAACGGTTATAGTGAATACTATGGCGATAAAGAGTTATATGGCTATGACAACAGTATTAAAATGCCATATTTTGCTTATTTTATCGATGATAGCTTATATCAAGCTTATTTTGATGATATTATTGATAAATCTGTTTATGTTTCCAATCAATATAATATTGTTGATATATCCGAAGAAGACGGCAAAGTTACCTTTGTGGGACAGCTGACTTATGACGAGTTAAACAAAATACAAGGCAGTAGTGTGAGTTGGCTTGGTGAAAACGAAATATATCAAGCTCGTTTCATAGTGGATAAAGATTCTTTGGAAGCCTCAAAAGTGGTTTATGAGATATTAAAAGAAGACGGTTCCACATTATCCATAGCGGAAATGAACTACGAATACGATGTGGATGATTTCAAAGCTACTGACGATCTTTATGCCCGAACACACGGAGAGGGCAGAACCGTGACCATAATCAAAGATCCGGACAGCAAATCAGAAGAAACATTTACGGTGAAAGTACCGTTGAAATGTGACGTTAAATATATTTTTGATGACAGCATCGAGTATTATTACGATAAAGAAAAAACCAACGTTTATACATACGATATGCATAATACGGATACGGATGAAACGATTTATTGTTTCTCATCATCCGATAAAGCGGATGAAACATCCGATACAAGCAAAGGAGAATAATACAGTTAATGAGTGTGATTGAAGAGGTCGTGGATATTTCCGCAAAGGATGCATCAAATGTTTTCGGACAGTTTGATTCACATCTTAAAAAAATCGAAAAAACTCTTTATGTTTCAATAGTAAACAGAGCCGATGCGATAAAAATCGTCGGAGGCTCAATCAATGTTGAACGTGCAAGAAACGTTATAAAAGATTTGGCTCATTTAAGCGAACGCGGTAATACAATAACAGAGCAAAATGTAGACTATGCTCTTGCTATGTGTTTTGATGAAAAGAATGTTAAGTTATCCGAACTTGATGATACCATTATTTGCCGTACCATAAGCGGCAAGCCGGTTAAGCCAAAAACCGCAAATCAAAAGACATATACCGATAATATCAAAAAATCCATGGTTACATTCGGTATAGGCCCTGCAGGTACGGGTAAAACATATCTTGCCATGGCTATGGCCATAAATGCCTTTAAAACTGGTGAAGTAAGCCGTATCATACTTACAAGACCCGCAATCGAAGCCGGGGAGAACTTAGGCTTTTTGCCCGGAGATTTGCAAAGCAAAGTGGATCCTTACCTTAGGCCTCTTTATGATGCACTTTATCAAATAATGGGCGCCGAAAGCTTTATGGCAAACAGTGAAAAAGGCTTGATAGAGGTTGCACCGCTTGCTTATATGCGAGGAAGAACACTTGATAATGCCTTTATTATATTGGACGAAGCGCAAAATACAACAGCGGCACAGATGAAGATGTTTCTTACTCGTATCGGTTTTGGTTCGAAGGCTGTAATAACCGGAGATTTAACCCAAAAAGACCTTCCTAAAGGTCAAACAAGCGGTCTTGATGTGGCGATTAAAGTTCTTGAAAATATAGATGATATTAGCTTTTCTTACCTTAAAAGCGTGGATGTTGTAAGACATCCCGTAGTTCAGCGAATTGTTGATGCATACGAGAAATTCGAAGCAAGACAAAACGCCAAAGAAGCTTATAAAAAGAACAAACTTGACAAAAAACAAGCATAAAGTTAATAAAAATAAATAAAAAAAGGGATGTTTTATGAAGGAATTAAAGAAACAAAGCTATGTTTCGATTAATATGAAAAGTAACATTATGAAAATAATCATGGTTGTTATATCCGTTGTTTTAACAACTTTGATTTTGTCTATAAGAGCAAACGAAAAGTATATGTGGCCCAGTCAAGCACTTACGGTTAACGTTTATGCCTATATTTGCCTTATTATCCTTGCCATTTGTCTGATTGTGGATCGCAATTTAAAAGGACACGACTTTGAAACAATTAAATCTTGGATATTTTTTATTGTTTTATACGCAATATCCTTGTTCTTAACGGTGGGTCTTACCTTTGTGAACGATCTTTTAAGACCGCTTTGCATTATTCCAATGTTGTTTTCTTTATTTTACGAACTTAGATACGGTTTTTTGGCAACAATCATGTTTTCGGCACTTTTTGTTTTACTTTCCGGTGAAGCGGTAGAAAGCTTGTTACTCATGGTTTTGATAGGCGCGGTGGGATGCGTTGCCGCAAGATTTTACGTAAAACTCAAAACAATAGCAATCGGTGCTGTGCTTATGTTGGTTGCGGCATTTTTCATCAATCTCTTGTTTTACTATATGCTTTACGAAGAGATTAATGCGGTATATGCTTTTGAACACATAGTTGCCGTGCTCATTGCCGTCATTGCATTGCTTGTTGTATCTCTTTTATATAAGCCTACAAAAAAAGCAATCATTTGGAACAGCAAAATTAAAGAAAAATTAATGAAACTGTCATCTCCGGACAGTCCTGCATACAAATACATGAAATCGGCTTCGATTCCCGTATTTACACACTCGACCGATGTTATGGAACTTGCGGTAATTGGTGCAAAGTCCATAGCCATAGATGATGTTTTGGTAAAATGCGGCGCTTTGTATCACGACATAGGAAAATGCGAAAGTACGGATTACATTAAAGTCGGTGTTAATATTGCCAGAAAGTTTAAAATGCCGGAAAATGTAATTAAAATTATTAAAGAGCATAATGTTTCGGTAAAGCTTCCAACAACAAAAGAAGCAGCTGTTGTAATGCTTGCGGATTCGGTATATACTTCATATGACTATTTGGCCGAAAAAAATCCGGGCAAAAAAATAGATATGGCTCAGCTTATAAACAGCGTATTCAACAATCGTTTGGATAAAGGAACGCTAAACGATACGGGCTTGTCGGTAGAAGAGTTTACAAGAGTAAAACAGTCATTTATTGACTGGACATCAATGAAAAATTAATGTATAAATAGGTGATATATGTATACAATCGAAAATGAATCGGACTATAAGTTTGATTTTGATTATGAAGAATTAATTGAAAAAGTAATAGACAGCGCCTTGGAAGCAGAAGGCTGCCCTTACGAAGCGGAAGTTAGCGTAACGATTACGGATAATGCTTCCATACAAGAAATCAACAAGCTTCAAAGAAATATAGATTCTCCAACGGATGTTTTATCATTTCCCTTTTTGGAATATGAAATTCCGGGAAATTTTGACTTCCTTGAAGACGATGATTTGGTCAGCGCTTATTTTAATCCGGACAGCGGTGAATTAACTCTGGGTGATATTGTTATCAGCTATGAAAAGGTTCTTTCGCAAGCTGGAGAATACGGTCATGAAATAAAAAGA
>JAEEGH010006458.1_pt1 | contig 28744 bp, 14 predicted proteins | sample 9134181 | NCBI WGS metagenome assembly JAEEGH01 (sample SAMN16246544, study PRJNA631951) | gut metagenome | biome: gut microbiome; feature: rumen; material: DP-attached | host: Bos | place: Iran: Karaj | collected 2018-10 | reverse complement strand
AATTATGGATTGTCACACTGTTGTTCTTGATGACGGGTCTTGCCATTGTCGTTTACCTCAATCAGACTCCACTCCAGCCACGTGAACGCGACTATGCCTATGCCGGCTCTTTCTATGCTTTTGCCATCTGGATTGGACTTGGAGTAGGAATGATAAGTGAAAAGGTAAAAGTGAAAAGTGGGAAATGGGCTACCACCATTACAGCAGTTGTTTGTGTTGTCTGTCTGACGGTTCCCATACAAATGGCTTCGCAGACATGGGATGACCATGACCGTTCAGGGCGTTACACCTGTCGCGACTTCGGTGCCAACTACTTGGAAAGCATGCAGCACGAAGGGCATCCCATCATTCTGACAAATGGCGACAACGATACGTTCCCACTCTGGTACAACCATGAAGTGGAGAGTGTGAGGACAGACACCCGTGACTGCAATATGGAGTATCTGCAAACTGACTGGTATATCGATCAGATGAAACGTCCAGCCTATGATTCACCTGCACTGCCCATCAGTTGGCAACATGAGGACTATCAGGAGGGCAAACATGAGTACATTCCCATCCGCCCGGAACTAAAAGCGGAAGTGAAGCAGTTTATGGCTCAGCACCCCAACGAAGCAAAAGAACTTCTAGGCGAAAAACCTTTCGAACTGAAAAACATTATCAGTAAATGGGTGCTTAACAACGCTCCAGATATGCAGTGCATACCAACAGATAGTGTTACTATTGGCGACATGGTCATCTCACTTGAAGGCAAAAATGCACTTTATAAGAATGAGTTGATGGTGCTGGAGATGCTGTCGCATGCAAACTGGAGTCGCCCCATCTACCTCTCCATTAGCTTAGGCTCCAATCTGCTATCATTCCTTCGTGAACATTTGGTACTGGAAGGTCTTGCCTATCGTGTGTCACCAACGGTAAAAGGTCAGAAGGTCGATGTGAAGCGTCTCTACGACAACGTCATGCATCGTTTCCGCTATGGCGGTTTAAGCACGAAGGGAATCTATGTGGACGAAGACGTGAAGCATCTGGCCAATACGCATCAGCTTGTCATGGGAATACTTATCGACTCGCTGCTCGGGCAGAATGACTCCAAGCGGGCTTTGGCAGTATGCCAGAAATGGCAAAAGGAAATGCCACAGAAAAATGTACCTTATACCGATGCTGCCCTATCAATGGCACGGTGTTACTATCAGACGAATCATCCAAAACAGGGTGATGATATCATCAGTAGCCTGCTGCGACGTTCTGAGGACTGGCTTTTGTGGATAGAGAGCATCACTCCAAAACGTCGCTCAGGATCTCTATACTCTCAATATACATGGATGAAGACTATGCAGCAGGCTTTGTCTATGGCAGTAGAATTTGAAAGAAGCGAAATCTATCATCAATATATCAAACAATATGAACACTATATCAAACAATCCCAGCAAGAATAACCCCTTCCGTTTCTGTGCTATAACATCTCGTCACATCCTCATATTTGCATGCGCACTTATTGCCATTGGCTATGCCTTTATGTCTGGCTCTGGAAGTAATGAACAGTCATTCAATCCCGACATTTTCTCTGCACGAAGAATAGTCATTGCACCAATTCTGTGTCTTGCAGGCTATCTGCTGATAATCATTGGAATACTCCGTAAAAGCAATGACCCACAATGATAACCTACCCTACACATCGTTCTTCGACAAGCGAAGCGGCATAGCCGAGCGCCTGACCCCTGTGTACTCAATGATCATTTTATTGACGTCAATAAAATGATCCGTTACCAATTGGCCCACATTCTCACATGCCTCTTTAGCTTTGTTGATCACATTGGAAAAGTTCTCCCATTTACTATAACCAAGGAGTTCTCATAAGGAATGTTGGAGCCTTTTTACTTGAATATCTTCTTGACCATCGTGAAGGCCAGATAAACCACAAGAACGATGCCCATGACACAAATGTACCATTTCAAATCGTACCAAGCGGCAATCGCACCTTCTTTGATACCTGCGATAAGAGTTTTAAAAAACGTTGTCATCTCCTAATCCTCTTCATTATCTATTTTTTCCATCTCACAAAGGGGACTGTCCCTTTTGTGATATGATCTCATTCCTTTTGGGTGCAAAGATAGGTAATTAATTCTACTCCTCCAAACATTTTTGCACAAATGTTCATTTGGCTGCTTTACATATTTATCACACATCTAACACCTTCACGCTGGTACACGACTACGCAACTACGCTGCTTCTTTTGGTTTATTCAGCACGCCGTAACGCCGTAACACCGCAACATTGTGTGACTTGGACTTAACAATTAACAAATTAACAAAAGCCTTTTTACATGCAACAAACAAGAATAATCTTCTATGTTGCTTTCCAAATAATTGGAAAATATTTATTGTTTATTAACTGTTTAATATCAAATAGTTACACTATTTCACGAGAGTACGGTGACTTTTGAAGAAACCGTAGGTCTTAGCCCAGCACATGAGTACTGAGTCCAGAGTGACTACTGACAACAGACCTATCAGACAAACTTCTATAAGATGTTACGGCTCACGAGGTCCGCACATCAATTTACTTCTTCAGTGTATTAGGTAAGAACGCACCAATCTATACCGAGATGTAGCCTAAAGACTCATCATATTATTGCAGGAGTCGTTCTGTGAAGTTGTCCAATATTCCGTATTTCATTTACCCGTCTGGTATGGTATATATTCTGTTTCATTCTTTAGAATTGCGAAGATGACATTAGAGAGCTTGCGAGCTATCCGTACGATGGCTTCTTGTGGTTTCATTCGCTCTTTGTATCTTAGATACAGCGACCCTAGTCCGGCATCTCTGGAGATGGTAGTCCAAGCAGCCTCTATGAGCATAGGCCCCATTTGTTTGTTACCTCTGAAGGTCATTTCACCATGTATCACTTTCTCTCCGCTGCTATGGCAGGTAGGGATTAGCCCAAGATATGCAGCAAACTGTTTTTCGTTATGGAACCGCCTTATATCATATACTTCGGTCAAGATGCACATCGCAACAGTAACGCCAATGCCTGGTACTGTTGTGAGCAAGTCAAACTTGTGCTTGTATCTTTCGGTTTGGCTCATATAGCGCATCATATTTGTTGCTTCAAGCAACGTTTTGCGAATGGTCTCAACCTGTCGTATGAGCAAGTCTAATGAGTTCCTTGTCGATGATAGCAGTGTCACATCCTCCTTCAGCCATTTGATGAAAGCTCTAGACCAGAGAGATCCTGGTTTCTCAAAACGATCAGGAAGCTGAACGCCATTACTGTGGAGTATATGTCTTACCCTAATTTTGTATCTGCTTAATTCCTTTTGGATGGTTTTACGGATACGGATTACAGCGCGATCATCTATATTTTCCTTTTCTCTGATATAGATACCTTTGAGCAAACCTGCTTTCAGTGACTTTACCAGCTTTATGGAATCCAGCCTGTCGCTCTTCATCACCTCCTCGTACTGGGTGGTTGGCACATCTGCTGCATGGATCACAATACAGTCGATACCGACTTCTTTCAGGGCATAGTAGGTAGAGAACCCACTAAAGCCTGATTCATACACGGCTAGATAGTCACCATCCGGGTAATGCTTCTTCAAAAAGTCAAAGAGCTCTTTTGCTGACGGCTTTTGGGTGTGTCTCTTTATAATCCCAATTTCGAGGGCAATAGCCACATCCCAATTTTTCTTGTGGACATCGATTCCTATGAAAATCTTTTGTCCTTTAAAAGAAATGTTGTACTTTTGCATACTGGTACGCTTTTAATTGGTTTAACGTATAATTTGTTTGTTAGCACTTGCAAATTTACTATCCAATTATTATCGTACCAACTTTTTTAGCAAAAAACTTATGAAAAACACCGAGGGGGTGCCTCACGGCAGGGGGCTCGCAGCCCCCGAGAGCGGTGTCTTATATGTCTATTTCGCTCGTTAGCGTCTGCAAACATAGTAACTATACCATTGAGTTACACTCGAGGGAAGGCTTCGCCGTGGGGGCAGACAGTCCCCATTGAGAAATAAAGAAACCACAAAACTGCTGTCCCACCTTATTATATATATGGGACCGATGTTTTGACCACTGTCAATCGTGCCAATGTTAACGTGTCGTCAGACCGACATCTTTGGCACAACTTTGTTCGTGGATAAAATCTTTATCTGGATAAAGTGACTAAGGTTTTTATTGACTTTGAGAAAAACTCCTGTTGATTTGAGTGCCGGAACTCGTAAAAAAACATAATTTTAGAAGAAAAACCAAGATATTCGGCAGAAAATGAAAAATTTTCATTATCTTTGTAGCATAAAAACTTTATCGTATGGAAGATGTAAACAGAATTAAATTGGTTCTCGTAGAGAAAAAACGTACCAGCAAATGGCTGGCAGAGCAGCTCGGTGTTAACCCCTCGACTGTCAGCAAGTGGTGTACGAACTCTTCCCAACCAGACCTTGCGTGTATATTAAAGATTGCAGATCTACTGGAAGTAGACCTAAAAGAACTCTTTGTGAGAGAGTACAAACAATATCTCCTTTCTCAGGAATCCAAGAAAAATGAATAGCTCACCAGAGCTAAGCCTTTATAAGCATTTGAAAGCATGATTATTTATGGAGATACTTTCACACTTCAGAACGATAGAAGAACTTGTTAAGATGCTTGACAGAGAGAAGGTGCTGTTCCGCGACATGTTTGAACGGCGCAGATCATTGTCTTATCGCACAGACTTTGCCCTGGAGATTGTTGACTACAAACGTGAACGTGTGCAGTATCTGATAGAGCATGGGGTGATTCATGAGAACGGCGACTTCCTGGAGATGGAGGATGTGTATGTGCAGTTCTTTGAGGAAGTTCTCGACATGAATGAGGAAATAAGTGTGGCCAGTGTAAGGGAGCACATCAATGCCTTGAAAGAGAACATTGGATATTACCTTGAAGAAACTAATGAACATCGCAAGATACAATACCAAGGTAATGTGCGTAAGATGTTACGACGTATAGGGTTGAGAACGCTAAAGAATGTTATTGATCTGAAGCGTAATGTGGATGTGGCCTACAAGCAGGAACCCAACTACAAGATTAAAAAGACACGACTCGAGAATCTGGATGAGAAGCGGAAGGGAATCAAGCAGTTGATTACAGAATGTGAGAAAATGATGGACGGTGAGGTAGTGTTCTTCAAAATGGCTACTGATCCAGAGATGCAACGTACAACGATGGATGTACGCAATGATTTCACGGAAGCCGACCACAACCTACTTGAGATAGAACATCAGATTATTGACTATATCAACCAGATTGAGTTGCAGAGTCAGCTGTTGAAGAAGATACGCCGGTTGAAATACTTGAAAGACCAACTTACTTGGCGTGAAGATACAAATATAGTACGTACATTGAATGATGTCAATCCATTGTGGATGGAGAAACGTCCTTACAATCGCATCTTTCTATCAGTAGATATGCTCCGAGACAACGAAGAGGCATACGACTTGATAAGGAAGATTGCCGGAAAGAATGATGTGCGTCGGCTGGCAAGGACTGAGGCAGAGCCATTAGACCGAGAGTTCTTGAACGAGAACATCGAGGAAGTGAGCAGTGTGAATACCACAGAGTTGTGGAACGCTTTCAAAGCGCAGGGACAGCACTTGTTCTCGTTTATTAAAAACTATAACTATCATCTGCCACGAACCCTCAACGACCACATTATCCTCTATTGCCAGATGGCAACACAGCACAGCGATGAACTGCGCATTACTGATAAGTACGAGACATTTGAAAATATAGAATATGCACTGATATATGCGAGCTAATACACGACAAATCTTTGAACGGATGAGTAAGGGTGGTTTCCTTTCTGTTGACAGCACAGACCAGGAAGTGAAACACCTTTATGATGATATAGAGGAGAATTATACCGACTATGAGGCATATTTCTCTGAGTTAGGTCTGAGATTGGAGTCGGGTGACGGCTACTACTATTTTGCCCGTACCCAAGAGGCCAAGCAGACCATTGAGCAAAAGTTGCAGAGTTTTGCTCAATGGGTAGATATATTGGACTTCCTGAAGACTTACGACATCACGTTCTCTACGGGATTCCAGTTCCGAAGCACCCATATTCTGGAGCGTATTAACCTTGACGTGGAACTGCGTGACAAGGCCCGCAAGCTATTCCGTAAGCAGAACACCAATCAGGATATTGTGGAAAAGCTCATCACCGAACTGACAACTATGGGATTCGCAGAGTTGATTAACGAAGAGGATGGTACCTACAAGGTGACTGCCGCTTTCCGTTACGCAGAAGATATGGTGAACCTGATAACTATTTATAACGAAGAGGAGATACCAGAGTTATGAGACATCTGAATAAAATCATATTCCTGAACTCGGCAAACATTCCATACGCAGAGGTGATGCTGGACGGTAACGTTCATTTTGCCGGCACTCAGGGTGTAGGTAAAAGTACGGTATTGAGAGCATTGCTATTCTTCTACAATGCTGATAAGATGCGCCTGGGCATCCAACAGGGGCAGAAGTCGTTTGAGGAGTTCTATTTCCGTTACAGCAACTCCTATATAGTATATGAGGTAAAGACCGAAAACAGCGCCTACTCAATCCTTACTTATCGCAGTCAGGGAAAGGCTGTGTTCCGTTTCATTGATGCACCTTATCAGAAATCATGGTTTGTTGATGACAGCGGACGAGTGGAAAGTGACTGGATACGTATTCGTGAACGAATAGGAAGCAATGACATCAGTTCCAAGATAGAGACATACGAACAGTATCGCAACATCATCTTCGGCAACACACACGACCGTAGCCATCGCTACGACAAGTACGCCATTGTGGAGAGTTCGAAATACCAGAATATACCACGAAGTATCCAAAATGTATTCCTAAACAGTAAATTGGATGCCGATTTTGTGAAGAACACTATCATACAGTCGATGACAGAGGTGGAGGACAGTATCCGCCTGTCGGACTATCGTCATTTGGTGGCTGACTTCGAGCGGGAGTTCGACGAGATTGACTGTTGGTATAGGAAAGATAGTAGTGGTGAGATACCTGTACGCAACAAAGCGGCAAAGGTAGTGGACAACTACCGTCTGCTGATAGCCCTCGACTATGAAATGATGCAGACCTGGCATCAGTTGAATCATGTTGTCACTTATACTCGTGAACAACTGCCACTGGTGGAAGAAGAGATTCGGGAAATACAAGGGAAGCTGGCAAAACTCAAAGAGAGGATTGGTGCCACACAACAGGAGTATGAAAAAGAGCACGACCGCTTGACTAAAGAAATCAGCAAGCGTGAGCAGCGACTGGACGATATTCGTAAAAAACGTAAGCACTACGAAGAAATCGGTATCAAGGACATTATCGAACTTAATGCGCAGGAACAGAAATACGTTAGCGAGAAGGCACAGAAAGAAAAATTGCTTCGCGCATTGGAAGAGCAATACAAGGATGTGACAGATAAATACCGTGCATTATATGCTGCACTTGATGACGAGTGGAGTAAGTTCGGACTGACCCAAAAGGAAGAACTTCAACGCTATCGTGACGGTATACAGACAGAACGTGACAAAAGCGTGAAGGTGCGTGACCTACGTAAGAAATCTGTGGAAGATGCATACGGAGAATGGCTGACAGCATCGGACGAGCGTCTTACTATTTTACAAGGGAATCATAACTTGGCAGATAAGCGGTTGTCAGAGTTACAATACTGGCATCCGATGGCAAAGGAGACATACGACTACGAGATGGATATTCAAAATTTCAAGTCTCAGGAACATCAACTAAACAGCCAATTGACCATCACATCAAATAGTTTGAAGTCCCTTCGACAAGAGTGGGAGATGAAGAGCAATGAGATAAAACGTAAGTATGAGCATAAACAGGAAGAGGCTCAAAGTCAGCTAAAAAAACTGCAAACGGAGCTCTCTGAAACGGAAGAGATACTTGCTCGTTGGAAAGGCTCGTTTTATGAGTGGCTGAGTCAGAACAAGCCAGGATGGGAAGACAACATTGGCAAGGTGGTGGACGAACAGCAGGTGCTCTACGCACAAGGTCTGTCGCCCCAACTGACTGATGACAGCCAACTCTTTGGAGTAAGCATCAATCTGGAGGCCATACCGCTACACCATCGAACTCCAGACGAATACCGCAGCCTGCAAAAACAGCAGCAAGAAGCGGTTGCAGCCAAAAAGAAAGAAATGTCAGACCTTCAAATCCAATTAGAAAATGAACAGGAAGGATTGCGCAAGAGTTATAATGGCAAAATTACAGAACTTGGACAACAAGAAACTATTCTGAAAGTCCAGCTGGAGCAGATACCTACAAAGATAAAGGATGCAGAAACGCGTTTACGACAGGCAGAACAGAAAGAAAAGGAGATGGTGGCTGTAGAACGTGAAAAGCGGACAAAGGTCTATAACGAAACTTTACTGGCGTTGGATGGAGAGAAAAATGCCCGTACTCAACAGCGCATCAAGCGAGATAAGGACTTAAAGGCTGCTGATAGTGATTATAACGCTGCAATACGCGACCTCCAGAAGCGATTCGACACTTTTAGGCAAAAGCAGGCAGATGAGAAAGAAGCCAAGAAAAAAGACATTGATGAACGCATGCAGATGTTGAATCGGCAGGAACGTGATGAATTGAAAGGCAAGGGTGCTGACACAAATGCACTTGACCTCTGCCGGAAAGATTGCGATAGCATACAGGCCGTTCTCGACAAGATTACCCAGCAGCGACATTTTGTCATTGAATACCGTAAGGACGAAGAAGAACTCTTCTCCCACGAGTCAGAATTCCACGAAGAGAAACGACAGTTGGAAGCGAAGGACAAGGCCGCCCGTCAGCAGTATGAAGACAAGCGCAAACGATATGAAGCAGAACGAGCAGAGCAATCTGAACTACTCACTTCCAAACAGTCTACGGTCAAAGCAATGAAGGATGGCCTAACCCAATATGAGCAACTATGTCAAGTAGAGAATATACTGCCAGAGGCATTCCTACACGATGATGTGACTTTGCCCTCAACATCGGCTTTGACAGAATTGGTTGTGCAAATGCGAGGCTCTGTCAATAAAAAACGCCAGAAGATGGAGGAACTAAAACGTGCCACCAACTCATTCAATTCTCACTTTGGTGCCAACAACACTTTCCACTTTATAACTCCGCAATACGACGAGGACTATCTGGCCTTTGCCCTCAACCTACAGGATTTTGTTGCGAACGACAAAATAGAGATGTATCGTGCCCGTGTCAGCGATCACTATAACACCATTCTGCGTAGTGTGTCTCGCGAAGTAGGTTTGCTGATGAATCATTCCGCAGAGATTCGCAGCATCATCAGTGAGGTGAATCGTGACTTCCAAGAGCGTAACTTTGCTGGGGTTATCCGTAGTATTGAACTTCGGGCTGAAGAATCGTCAGACAGAATGATGCTCCTGCTGCGCCAGATCCGTGACTTTACGGAGGAACATGCGCTGACCATAGGCGAAAGGAACCTTTTCTCGGGTGACGACCGTGACAGGGTAAATGAGAAAGTGGTAGAATATCTGAAGAGGTTTATGAAGCAGTTGCAGAAAGAACCTGCCCGTACAGAATTGACACTCAGTGACACATTCCGTCTACAGTTCCGCATTCAGGAGAACGACAATAATACGGGGTGGGTAGAACGCATTAATAATGTGGGGTCTGATGGTACTGACGTCCTGGTGAAGGCTATGGTGAATATCATGCTCATCAATGTGTTCAAAACAAGGGCTTCTAGGAAGAATGGTGAATTCATCATCCACTGCATGATGGATGAGATTGGCAAACTGCATCCAAGTAATGTAAGCGGCATCCTGCAATTTGCCAATGTACGTAACATCTATCTGATTAATAGTTCTCCAATGGGCTATAATGCTGACCTATATAAATACAACTATTTGCTGACAAAGGACGGCAAGTCGCAGACGCACATCAAGCGTTTGATGACAATCAATTCATGATGAAGATCTCAAAGACACTGATAAATACGTTGCTGCAGCTCATGGATGGCGAATCGGTCGCATCTAGTACACTTCGAAAAGACTTTGCAGAGACACTGTTGGCAGAAGGATTGCTGACGGTGCAGACGCATGGTAGTCGAAGAGCATTCAAGGCAATCGATACTATTGCATTGAAGAATTTCCTGCAAACACACTATGAAGAGCTTCGAACCCTTGGTGATAATGATTTTGATTCATACACGGCACGTTCTGAACAGGCTATAGAAACGGGTAATTCCAAACTTGTGATGGTTCGCTCATGTCCCGGATTTCCTGTTAATAGTTATGAGCCTATCACATGTTTACTTTCTGGTAAAGACTTTGTAATCAATCCACCAGAAGGATGTTTTTTATTCATTGACAATTGGCAGCAATTTATTATTCCAGAGGATGTCGTTGTGGTGGGTATCGAGAATATGGAGAGTTTCCGTATGATTCGTCATCAAAGGAAATTGTTTGAATCTGTGCTGGGTGATATGCCGCTGCTGTTTGTCTCCCGCTATCCGCAATCGAAAGATCTACGAAAATGGCTGCAAGGAATAACCAACCGTTATGTACATTTCGGAGATTTCGATTTGGCAGGTATTCATATCTTTTTAACAGAGTTTCATCATTATCTTGGCAATAGATCATCTTACCTAATTCCGTCGGATATAAAATATCGGCTGACAAAAGGATCACCATCCCGTTATAACGAACAATATGGAACGTATCATAAAATACACTGTGATATCAGCGAACTACAGTATCTAATAGATCTCATAAACGAATATCATCGTGGTTATGATCAAGAAGGGTACATTGATGCATTTGCCTAATTAAAACAGGAAGATAGTCCTACAAATAATAAGCAACAGGAACAAGACACATTATATAATATATGAGACTACCAATTAACATAGAAGAATTGCTCGGTGGACGGGCTGTGGAGGGTGACCGCATTGAGTATAAGACGGGATGGAATCCGGATGCCATCTACCGTAGCGTGTGTGCTTTCGCCAACGACTTCGACGAGACGGGTGGCGGTTATATCGTGGTGGGTGTGAAGGAGGTGAACGGTCGTCCTGTCCGTCCCGTCGTCGGCATCGATCCCAATCAGATTGAGCCTATTGAGAAGGATATGGTGGGATTCAACAATCTGATGCAGCCTTACTATCAGCCACGACTGTATATCGAGGAGGCCGACGAGAAGACGATTCTGGTCATCAAGGTGTCGGCTGGTGAACGCCGCCCTTACAAGGTGCCTGACCAAATCACCGCCAAGCAGAAGACGTACAACTACTACATCCGATACAACAGTAGCAGCATTGTGCCCAAAGGTGAATATGAGCGCGAACTGATAAACCTGGCCAACCGTACGCCGTTTGACGACCGTGGGAACGACCAGATAACACTGAAGGACATCTCGCCGCTGTTGCTACACGACTATCTGGTGAAGGTTAAAAGCAGCCTTGCCAACGAGTCACTGACGGACAACATGGAATCAGTGCTGGAGCAGATGGAACTGCTGGAGCAGACACCCGAGGGGTATAGTATCAAAAACGTGGCTGCTATGATGTTCTCAGAGCGCCCAGACCGTTTCTTCAAGCAGTCGCAGGTAGACATTGTTGTGTTTCCCGAAGGACGAGAGAAGAATCCCAACAACATGATTGAAGTAGAACCTATCAGGGGCAATGTACCGACGATGATAGAGAAGACATTGAGTTACATGGAGACCAATGTCATCAAGAAGCAGATACTGAAGCCCAAAGACCGCGAGGAGTCGGACAAGTTCTACAACTATCCTTATCAGGCATTGGAAGAGACAGTCGTTAATAGCCTGTATCACAGAGACTGGACGATTAGGGAGCCGGTAGAGATAACCATTGAGCCGGACAGAATATCGATTCTGAATTTCTCTGGGCCTAATCACACTATTCCGATGGAGGCCATTCGGGAGGGTAAGTCTCTCCGTTCACGCAGGTATCGCAACCGCAGATTAGGTGAATTCCTGAAAGAACTGGATCTGACAGAAGGAAGGGCAACAGGAATCCCAACGGTGCAGGAGGAACTTGAAGCCAACGGCTCGCCCAGAGCGACTATCGAGACTGACGAGGAAAGAACGTACTTCCTGATAGACATTCCTTGCCATCCTTATTTCGCCAAGAAAGAGATTGAAATTGACACCAATGGCGTAAAAGAAGATGCCGAAAGTGGCGTAAAAGGTGGCGTAAAAGGTGGCGTAAAAGAACTAACTGATATTCAGGAGGTTATTATAAAAGAAATGCTATTCGACCCGTCTATTACGACCAGTGAAATGGCGCAAAAGACAGGCATAAAGTTTAGAACCCTCCAGCGGCATATCTCTCAGCTTCAGGCAATGGGTATTGTTGTCCGCAAAGATGGTCGTAAAGATGGTTATTGGGAGGTCGTAAAAAACAAATAGTCTTCTGATATTATGCCAGCAATCATTACAGATTCATTCGACTACAACGATATTGTCAGGGTTCTTGACCTTGATGAAGCGTTTGTGCATCATCAGATTGATGCGCTTCAGCCTAAGTATTGGCGTGCTGTGATAAAGACGAAACCAAAGGGATTGAAGATTTTCGCACCTGTGATGGTGAACGGCAATAGGGGCATCGACTATATGATATACATGCTGAGTCGCGACTGGCAGATAACAAAAAAGCAGCGGTTGCTCGACTACATGTATTTCGGAGTGTACCGCCAGACGGACGGCTTTCACCTCGTAGGTTTCATGTATCTTGATTCCAATCCGTTGGCAAAGCCGGAGAAGGCATTCTTTACGCCTCACTTCTTTGATAGGTACAGGGAGAGGACGGGCTTGCCGATGGATATGCCCAAAATAGACGTGATGAAGGATTGGATCATGAAGAATCTGCATCTCAATTCTGATGCGCAAGGCAATGAGAAATACCCCGATGGCATCTTCTGCGCTTATCCAACTGGTGTCGCTTTGGGGAGAGAACTGCCTGACGGTAATAGCGAGATGAAGACTTTTGTCACCTATGAAATGCTGCGTGGGGAGCAAATTGAGAAAGGTGAAAGCCAAAACAGAGCTGCCAAAGTGCAGGAAGAGGAGGGTTTCAGAAACTGTAAAGAGTTAGTAGATAAACTTGTAAAATTGAAATATGGCATACACATATAATATCCAAAGGAAGCTCTATAGGCTTATGGAAACATGGGGTAAAGGGGGGAGCGCAACTGGCGCATGATGTCAAGCAGTCGCTTTGCACTGCCGCTACGAAACTTTAATGGGAGAGCTTGAAGCTGTTCTTCGGTGATGAAGAATGAGAAGCCTTGAAGTCTGGGGTAGAGTTGTTCATAATTGGCCTTCACCAATTCTTCCATCCTCTTGTATAATTCGTCGTTCTCCCCTATCAGGTGCATATAGAGAGCATTGCCACGCATCGGGCTGTGCGGTGCAAAAGCAGTTCCCCTTGGGAAGTATGTATTTGTCGCCACCTGTAAATGGGGCTGCAAAATGCACAAGGTATTCCAACTCGGCATCCTCTGCCAGTTCAAAGACGTTTTCGTCAATCTTCAATGCTTCAATCTGTTCACGTGTTGCCATAATCTTTCTTTTTGATTGCAAAATAGTGCAATTTTCATGGATAATGCAAGCAAAAATGCGTCCGCAAGGCTTGTGGAAGTGAGATTTATATTTTTTTATGCTTTATATTCCATAATATTTTGTATCTTTGTTGCCAAAATCTGGCAATTCAAAAAAAGGATATTATTATGTACCTAGAATTTATAAAAGATATATTTCAACCTAATGACTATATTTGTGTTGAATGTGGAAATGACAAGACAGAAGGTCATATTGTCAAAATAAGCAGTGATCTCATTGCGATAAAAACATCTGCAGGTGTTGTGATTAAAAAAGATGCAGATATCACAAATGTATATTCAATTGACAGAACAGCAGAAGAGCCCCACTCATCTGATACTGAAAAAGAGATACCAAGTGATTCCATTGCCATTTCTCAAGAACCTTCCGTAGAAGAAATATTGGACATGCCAACGCCCAAACAAGAGGATTCTCTCGATGTTGTGGAAGAACAGGCTCTACCAGCATCTCTTCCTGTAGCAACTTCTTCTCATTCCACAGAAAAAGTCGAGAGCAAAGACCCAATATTTGAAACTCCTAAACCACAAGTAAAAGTTGTTGGTTTCATAGATCTGTCGAAAATAAAAGACCCAAGAAAGAAGAAAAACACGAACCCTTCAAATAATCCCGTTTCAGAGCCATCCAAATCTGAAACAATTGCAGCATCTTCACAAACAGTAGCTAAAGAAAAAAAACTTGCCGAAAGCAAATCTACTTCTTTGAACACTGCCCAAATTGAGAATAAAATTAATGGGCTTTTGCAATCAGGAAAAGCTATTGAAGCACTAGCACTGATAAATGATTATCTAAAACAAGATAACTGCGTTGGAAAATTCAAAAGTAGTCTATTATTAAAGAGGGCTCAAACGTATTCTGCTCTTTCAGAATATGAAGATGCGAAGGTGGCATATATGGAGCTTATAGAATACAATGAATCCATAAAAAGTTCTGCAAATAATTTAAGCCATCTATATACAGAACTAGCGAGATTACAGAATCTAACAGATGAATCTAAAGAGATTGTCTTGGAAACTTTAGGTAAAGCTTTAAAATACAATTCTAACAACACTTATGCTTCAACCCTCTTTGAGCAGATAAGTTCTGGCAATTACCAAACGATATCTAACACGACAGGAGACAACCAACTAATGTTAGAATCAGAAGAAATATCTACAACTATTAGTAAAATGATAGATATAGATATTAAGGAGCACAAGTTTTGCCATGAAAAAATCATAAAGAATGGAGGCATCTCCACTCCGAGTATTGCAAGATCAATTTATCAAGAAGCAAAAAAGACTAAAGATGTAGACATGTCGGAACGGTATCCTGTATATTTGGAGGCCGCAAAAGCATATAGTGTTCTGCCCATTGGTAGTTATGATATTCAAGAGTATCTAGAGTCTGTAGCATATTATGCTATTTTAAAAGGGAATTCATTATTTATCAGATTTAGGAAGCATCTTGCTGAGGACTCTCCGAATATTATTATGTTGACTCATATTAAAGATAGCGCATGTAGCTACTATATAGAATCCCTTAATTTGCTTTCAAACATTGAGGGGGAACATCTTTTGACGATTTTGGCCAACTACTTAAAAATGAATATTGCCTTAGTTAATGTTATTAATGGGGAAAAGCCAAATATCTCCGGGCAATTTGATAAGGTTTTTTTTAATTGTGTAAAAAGCTCAGACGCGAATATTAATCTGATAGCATGGGCTACTATTGTGGCAGTTGGAACAGCAAGTCCTAAAACTTGGAATAAACTGACAAACATTAAAGGAGGTACAGCTGGGCTCTATGGGGTTATGACATCTCCCGAAAAACGTCAAAGTATTTATTCTATATTAAATAGAATTAATGATGATCCAATTAATACAGATTTGTTGCCTGGAGATTTTCTAAAAAAATCTTTTGCAAATAGAGTTAAACGAAATAAGCAATTCCGAGATGTTCTTGCAAATGTATTAAAAGCAGACTTCAATATTCATATGCTCACAGCTCTTGATACCCTTTGGAAGAGCATTCCAGACTATATGGATCTTCTTTCAGAAACTGACCAAGAGTCTAAAAAAATTGGAGACAAGGTTCTTCGAAATCTACTACCATATACATCAAGACAAAGCCAGATTGAACGAACCAATCTTCTATATCAAGCCCAAGACGATTTGGAAAAGCAAATAACTTTTATTAATGATAATACGACTTACTATGGCCGTACTTTCTTCTTTCCTCTTTTCACTACGTGGAGGACTATTATCCAACAAAACTTAAAAGAAAAAATATCAAAGACTCTACCTGTATTACAAGTGATTCCTGATCCAAATTATATTTTAAAGGATGGTGTAGATTTACTTGTTAACTTAATAATAAAAAATATCGGTGAAAGTACAGCAGAAGGATATCAATTAAATGTATCACTAACATCATTAAACAATAATTCGGTAATCAAAGGTAAAAGTAAAGAAGATAAAGAAATCCCTGTAGGTTCATATTTTGACAAAAAAATGAGCCTACCAAAGGAGTTTAATAATTGTACTTCATTAGATTTAGTTGCCGAAATTTCTGCTGAGTATCAAGGTGAATTAACAACCGCTCAACAATATAGATATACTCTCGAGTTGGAGCCAGAAACCTCTCTTACAGAGGAAGAAATAATGTGGAAAGATGGACCAAAAATGTCAGGAGTTCTGTTCAAAGGAAGACAAGACATTATGGACAAACTTTCTCGCCATTATCTTTCGGTAGAAAGAGACAAGCCATATATCTTGTATGGATTGACTAGAACAGGTAAAAGTTCAATTCTCCTTAACCTGAAAAAGGATTTGACAGGCAAATTCTTTATCAAAGAAGGAGAAAAATATGATGTTATTTCTTTTGAATGGGATTTATCAGAGGCATCTGGTTACGGAAATGCCAAAGACATGTGGCAATATCTTTTACGTGATACTCTTTATGACGAACTAGGAGGATACTTAAAAGTGCCATACAGAAATGAATTGGATATCTCTGAATATCCGCGAGCAAAAGATTTAAAAAAGATTTTGCAGTACTTAAAAGAGTGCAAGAAACATCCCATGTTTTTTGTGGATGAATTTTCACATATAAAGATATTGCTTGACAATCACATCATTAATACATCCTTTTTGCATACTTTACGTCAATATTCTCTTGAAGGGCTTGCCAGCTTTATATTTGCAGGAACTTATGACATAAAAGAACTCATTAAGGATCCCAAATATGCTATTACTGGTCAACTTGTTCATACTATTGAAGAACAAATTAATGAAATTGACCCTATTTCAGCTGAAGAATTGGTAAATGTAATGAAAGAAAAGCTAACTTTTACAGAAGAAGCCATTAAGCATATACACTTGTTGTCTGGAGATGTGCCCTATTTTATCCAAATCATCTGCAAATTCTGTGGTTTCTATGCTGTTGAGAAAAAACGCCGCAATATTGGCAAACCCGAATTGGAGCATGTTATAAAGATTCTTACGGGAGAGTTTGATGGGGAAAAAGACTCACTGGTTAAAGTCTTACCTAAAACGATTTTCCAAAACAATCTATATAGTCCCCAAGATAAGAAAGAAGTTAATGTGCTCATTTCCAGCTTATGTTATCTCAATGAGAACCTGGAAGTACCAAGAAGTGTAAGTACACAAGAACTACAAGAATTATGGAGCAAAAATGGCATCGAAGCATATCGGCCTAAATTGGCAGAGGCCATAACTCTCTTATTAGAAAGAAAGGTTTTAGTTCAGTCTGAGGATGAGTTTATTCCTGTTTACAGACTGTCTGTAGACCTCTTTAGAAGATGGTGGAAGGTCCATTATCCTGATATTAAATTGGAAATAACAACAATTCAGTAATTATGAAACAACCATTTGAAATAATCGACATTTCTAACAAGTTAAATCTCTATGGAAGAGATACTTTGTTGAGAAAACTAATTATTCTTGCCAAGAGATGTGAGAACGCATCAATCATTGGAGCAAGGAGATTCGGTAAAACATGTCTTTTGAAAAGCATAATTACAGAAATCCGAGATTCAAATGACATTAAAGTGTACCCAATCTATCTTGATTTTAAAACAGAAGACATTAAAGGTACTGACGCTGCTTATAGATATATGATTTCGTCACTGGTGGTTTCTCTAAATAGTGACAAAATTTTTACCAATGAAGAAGATTTCGGACTGATAAAAATATGTCCATCCGACGAATGGACTGAAGTTGACGAACAACTATTGTCGCTTTCGAGTGTAAGGCTGCAAACTTGTTTAAAGAAAATAGTAACTTTTTTTGCAGCTTATATGGAAAAGACCATTCTATTTGTCATTGATGAATATGAATATCTATTTAAATACGTACTTGATAGCCCTGCGAGTTTTATGAAATTGCGCGACTTAAGTACGAGTGTAATAGAAAATGATTTACGACCATTCATTTTTTGGATTTCGGGTGCGTTAAACTGGGATCATTTATGTTCTGTTATAGGGTCTGGGGAATGCAATCCAATATCTGCGACAGAATACGTCACCCCGATATCAAAAGAAGATTTTGTCAAAATGTGGAATGATGAATGCGAATTGATTGAAGATGAAACAAATAGAAAAAAAGTATTGGTAGAAGTAGAGTTTGCTTGGAAAAAATCAGGAGGAGTCCCATTCTATGGGAAGTTGATAGGTGCATATTTAGTTCGTAACAACTCTCTACCAGATCACACAATTTGCAAGCCTTTTTTTAATGAAATGTTAAACAAAACCCTAAGTGTTGCTGAAATAAACACTCTAAAGATACTAGCAAAAGGATTGGGGACTGCTTCTACGTCTTTAGGATATTCGTCATTGTGTGATAAAGGTATTATTATTAATGAAAAAAACAAGACTATATTGCCTATTGAATTTTTAAAAGAATATATTATGGCAGATATAGCAGATAGTAATTTGTCAAAGCCCAAAAAGGCTGAACACGAATCAATTGTTTTTGAAATAAGCCAAATTATTGAGAACATTAATAAAACCCAAGAAAACAAAAGGCGAAGTTATATTTTCAAGCCAACCGTTGACAGTATGTCTACATTCAAAGATCTCACAGGGCCATGCTTCTCAACAGAGTTGTTTGCGGAATTCTCATGTGCTATCTATCGAATATATTTTGAATGGACAAAAGATACAAAACCAAGAGAATTGTTGCCCAACAACAATTTTAGATATAATGATTTTGCTCAATATGTAGACATTGCTAGACACTCATTGGGAAAAACTCATCAAATGGATACTTTTGAACTAAGTGATGGAAAAAAGAGCAAACCAGACATGCTTTTGGCCCTTTTAGGGAATGTTAATGAGCCGAAAGATCCTGATGAATTTTATAAGCTTCAATTAGCTTTCCTGCGAATGTTTAAAACCACATTGCAAGAGATCCAAAACTATGTGCGTAAGAATTAAAGAATATGAGCAATGACTGACAATAACGGTTTTGAATGGACAGCAGAGATTGAGAACAATAGTGAGAATACAGTTTTAATTCCCACTAATGATTCAAGTGTACTTGCAAATACACTTAATTCTCTCATTCTTGATGGAGACTTTCAGGCAGTGAAGGATTTTCTGAAAGAAAAAGCGTTTACAGGGCGTAATATTCCCATTATAAATGCATGCATATCGCAGCTACTAAAGTCGGAAAAATTTCACTACATTAATTTCTGGGCATTTGTTAGGGTGCTAGTAATGCATGATGCATCGCTATTCTTGACAACAATTAGTAAAAGCATCTCACACGACTTGCCAATTCCCCCATGTGAACCCTCCACATTGGATGACATTATCAAGAATGCTTTCATGGCGATAGACAAGCTGCATCACGCTATCAATCTTATAAGTATAGTATCTAAACAGCTGTCTTTTGAACAAAAAGAATATATTTTAAATTCTTGTTTAAACACAAAAAATCCAGAAACACTAAGTCAGGCATTTAAAATGCTTGATATGCCACCAGCATTTGTTATTTCATTTTTAAGAAACAAATTAGATAACCCTGTAGTATTATATACACTTTATGATTATTATCACGTTGCCAATAAAAACAAAGAAATATCCAATAATACATTGATTGAAGTATTCTCCATTCCATACATCAACATTCTAATTAATAATCTTAAAAACAAAGGTGGGAAATGTCGGGACATCGCATATTTGATAGAGTACGATCTACGGATAGTAAACCAGTGCAAGAATAAAAAACTATACAGAGATGTCTGCGAATTAGGACATAAGGGATACAACACCTATTATGCGACAATTAGAGGAAGGGAACGAATAAAAGATAATATTAGCAATCTTATATTCTATGACAAAATCTACAATTTTAAAGTCATTGGAAAGTTAAAAAATTATCATATTCTTTTGCATACGACAACTGGTCTTCGGACATTGCTCCCTATCGATTTAAGTGTTAATGTTCCTGATGACCAAGTACAAGCATTCATATACAAATATGACAAGAAGAATGGTGTGCTGTATACTAGTCAAATAGAGGTTCCCAAACACTATGTTGAGCCAAGTCTTTTAGATATTGGCAGCGAAGTTGTAATCTCCTTTTCTTTATACAATGGGGTTTTATATCCGCATTTAAGACGCTTAACTGGTCTTTTTAGTGTTAAAGTTAGCAATATGAACATAGTTGATGACTATAGGGCGAAATACAGGGCTAAAGTAAAAAAGAAAATTGGTGATTTTAGATATTTGGTTGAGATTATCGATATTATAAGTTAATTTATTTTGTATAGTTTTTTATGCCCTCAATAAATATTACAGTCGCAATTGATACTCAGCAATCTTTTGTTGCTAAGATTCTACGGACAACAAAAGGTGGTTGGATTTGTTCAGTAAGTGATAGAGAAGTATTCCTTCCTGGCAGTCAGCTTTATAAGGATATTAACGATTATGAATCTGTTGTTGGAAGAAGCGTAAAAGTCATGGTTCAACGGATTACGGGTAATAGTATAGTGGTTTCCCATAAAGATTATGTATCAAAAATATTTGAGCGCAAAAGAATTATCCAAAATTTGGAGAAAGGTCAGAAACTAGTTGGGATCGTAAAGCATATCTCTGAAAAAGGTGTGTATATTGATGTTTTAGGTATTATAGGATTTATGCCAATAAAAGAAACTATTACTGGCTCTGATTTAACTATTGGACAGAGTATAGAAGTAGCAGTTTCAAAGATTGACATTGAGAAGTCAATTCTTTTGTTAAGTGCAAAGCTTTTCCAAAAAATAGTGGAAAAGGAAACTAGAGAAATAGAAGAAACTTCCCTGTTTGAGAAACGCACTCAAGCTCTTGAAAAATATAATTCCGAAGATGATGTTACAGGGACTGTAATTAAGAAAATTAAAAATGGATATCTCTTAGAACTACCTGAGAATGTTCCCGCATTTTTGCCAAATGAAGAAATGCCTGCGCTTTATCGTTGTAAGGTCGGGGACTATGTAGACGCAACCGTCTACGATTTGAATTATGATAAAGCGAGTGTTTATGTAAGTATTAATAAACTGCTAGATAAAAGGTGGCTTAAATTAAAGAATCTTGTAGATAAAAATATCATCCCTAATCAAACAGAGATGTATGGAAAGGTTGTTTATCTAGAAAGAAATCTTGTTACATTAAGTTTTAAGGAAGATTGGGGTACATTCTACGGCTATATAAAGAACGAAGATCTTGCATGGGAAAAAGTTCAAAGTGCTGCGGACATTGTCTTTTTGGGCGAAGAATTAAAAGTAAGATACCTATATGACGACAATCGACGATTGTATTTTGATTTAAAGTGGCAACAGGAAGAATTATATCCACAAAGCCTATTTGATTTGGAAACAGAAGACTTGTTAGGTACTATAGGTATAACCGGCACTACATTTATCGCTAGAACTTCCATTGTTTCAAGAAATACCCCCGATAATGATGACGTTGAGATAATTGCAGCGTTTGCAAACAATATCATCTCCATCGACCCCAAGGACAACTATGCACAACTAGTTGACAAATATACTGGTGTAAATATCACCGCACTAATTTCCCCCAAATATGCTTATGGTCTTGAAAATGAAAAATATTACAAGTTTAGGTTAACAGTAGCATCCGCTGACAAACGAAGAAAAGAGCATAGGCCTTATATGTTTTTGGCAGAGTTGGAGGGTGGAGCATTACCTGTTGCTAATCCTTATAAAGAATTAGTAGAAAAAAGTTTTAAGGAGAACAAAACACCAAAATCTAATAGAGAATCTGCCAGTTATCTTAAGGAAATTGGTGCGGACATGTATACTGATAGAGACCGGATGTTTTATGAATTGCTCCAAAATGCAGATGATGCTTCGTCTCAAAAAGGTGTAAAGGTGATGGTCCAAATAAAGGGTGATTACCTGATTTTTACACATGATGGCCTTTCATTCTCTCGTCAAGACTTTCGGTCAATCGTGTCAACGGCCAATAGTACCAAACGACTTGACCGCAAAAAAACAGGTTATAAGGGAATAGGTTTTAAAAGCGTATTTACAGATTCAGACAAAGTATATATTAAGACTGGAGGATTCTTTTTCGTTTTTGATAAAACTGCAGACCTGTTTAAAACTGAAAACTTTAGAAAATTCTACCAGTATGTAAACCCACTATACACAGATGACCAGTTAAAGGTCTTCTTTGAAGAAAATTCAGAATATGAGAAAGAATATGAAGGTGTAGAACATCTCCCATGGCAACTTTTACCTTTTTGGGTAGATGAGTGTCCTCAAGAACTCCAAAGGACTTCATTCACCAGGCACTGCAATGTTGCCATTGCACTCAATATGGGTGTCACAGCTGAAAAATATAGAGACATTATTAAGGGTATTATAGAGAATCCACGTTTTATGCTATTCTTGAGGAATACACGACGGATTCAGTTAGAAGAACCTGTAGATGATGAGGAGGAGAAGAAGAAGTGGGATGTTATTAGTATTGCAAAACAAATAGATTTGGATTCGAATACTACTACACTAAAGAATTCTTTTGAGAAAGATGAAAAAGAAGTTTCATACATCGTGCGAGAAGGAAACGAGATTGATGTAACCAATGAGTCTTTTGGAGCATGCAATATTCCAATTAAAAAAGAATGCAAGGAAATAGCAGGACGTGAGAAATGGTATATGTACCAAATGGTCGATACTCTACCTGTACCTATTACATCCATTCCTGAAAGAATCATAGCAGCTGATACAACAACCATTTCGTATGCCATTATGCTGGACGAGAATGGTCATTCGATATGTATCCCAGACAAAACTCCATCTTTATACGCATATCTGCCAATGGAGGACAGGCGATACCTATTTCCATTCTTTATTAATGCAGATTTCGAGTTATCGTCAAATAGACAAGAAGCAAAACGTGTTAGCGTTTGGAACGAATATCTATTTTACAACATTGGGAAAAACATAGTTTCATGGATAGCAACAATTGCAAATGCTACTCATTCAAATTATCTTTCTTTGTTGCCACAATCTTTTTTTATTGAAGAATTAGAAGAAGGTAAGATAGATAGGTTGGCTTCCCAGTTTAACCGTGGATATAAAGAAGCACTCACAGAAACAGCGTTTATCCTAAATGACAGAGGGGACATCGTAACTCAAAAAGATGTTGTCATTGACGAGTCCGGTTTTGCAGACTTAATAGGTGCTGATGCTTATTGTAGCTTTATAGGCACAGAGAAAAGGATGCTCCATAACAACATCAATATCTCTCCACTTAATAACAGAACAATTTTTACGGAAATAGAACACGTCCAGACGGGTGAACTGATTGAAAAGATACTAGAGCCTAATAATAGATTTAGGTTACTACGTTTTTGGATTAGTCTTCCAGCTGGCACAAGGGCTCTTGTATTAGCTCACATAGCCAACATGCCAGGTAACAAGAAAAACCTCAATGATTATATAGAGGATATTCCTGCATATACATGCATGGACAGACTTATGAGTTTTAAGAAATTGCTAAAGTCCGATAAGGTCATATTAAGATCAAATGTTATTGCAGGAATTGAAGATATAGTTGAGAAACTTGGCATAAGAATGACTGATGAAGAAGAAACTCAGCATCCTTTCCACGCCAAAGTCGAAGAAGCTATGATTGGTTATTCTATTCATGTGTTTAACATTATAAAGAGCCTATCATCAAAGAAAGATTGTCTTCTCTCTGCTTCGGAGAAATACCAACTGTTCAGTCATTTCACAACTCCTAAGAGGAATATTGATCATGACAGCCTGACGGATTGGGGCATTTTCTGTAATCAACAGGGCAACAATGTCCAACTATGCCAATTGACCCATATTGATAGTTCCCTCTATAATAATATCACAGGTCAATTTGTTATTAACGAAGATGAATATAGCAAAGGCTCTCGTATCATCGATCGTTATTTGATGAAGGAGAAAGACCAATACGAAGGTATTATTATAGGGAAATGGGATACCTTGGTTGCAGAAGTTCAAGAAAGTGAAGAAAAAGCATGCTCTTTGTACAAACTGGCATCGACGACATACACCGTTGCAGAACACGAACAAGTTAAAGAGATACAAGCATTCCCTGTTACTGAAAAAAGATTTGTGTTCTCTAAAGGGCAGATGCATTTACTTTCTGAAGTTATCTTGAACGAAAAACTCTCCATCAATGATGATGCTACGAAGGTAATAGAATTGTTGACTGGGAAAAGTGTACCATCTGTAGAGGTTTCAAAAGCTGTAAAGCAAGTACCATTCGAATGTAAGAGTCAAAGGCTAGAGGATATTACTATTCTTTCGGATGTGATTTTAAGCCAAGAACAGATAACAGTCCTTCTTCAGTATTGTTCATCAAATGATGAAACACTCTTTACTAACTATGTAATAGACGAGAAAGAAAGCGGTTTTGCCTTTAAAGCACTATCAAAAGAATCTGTGGTTGCATATACCAACAGTAAAGTGTTGAAGGACTTTATCAATGATAAATGCAGTAGCATATATTTGCTGCCTGACGAATTCGCAAAATATTCCAAATTGAGAGGTATCGTTACAGACGACGACCTTTTGATTAGGATTCTTGAAGTTATCGGAGATGTCAAAGAGCATGAACAAGTCCTTCTTCCTATCTATAAAGATTCGATAAGTAAAGTAAAGACATTATATATTTCCCACTTGTCAGCAATAAATCTCAATGAAAATAGTTGCAAGGAGAAAAGTGACATTAACCTACAAACATTACTTCTTGCAAGTTCTATTGAAAAGCCAGAAGCAGAGTTGTTTGAAACTTTACGCAACATCATTCATATCACATGTGGCGTTACCACAACTGCCTTGTCAAGCATTAAATTAGACCATACGATAGAGGTGAATGGAAAATCATTCCCCTTATCAAAACTTTTGCCGAATGAAGACAATATGGCAAAACTTGTGGATACGCTAAAGGAGCGAATTGAAGAGTTTGTTCCTGTATTATCTTTTACAAACAGCTTATTTGGCTCAGAAGTAGATGAAGGTAGGGCAGACTCCGTATTTGAGGTGTTGAATAAAGCAAATGTTGTTCTTGAGAATGGTATTCAAATCGCATTTGTTTTGGAATACGCAGCTTACAATAAGAAGTTCGGCATTGTATGTAATGTATATGATTCTGGAACCAACCCTGTCGCAAAGACATTATGCGGGAAATGGATGCTTCAGTATTATTCATTTGCAAATCCGTCTTCAATTCTTAATGACAAGTATGGTGACTTAGGGAAATATCTGACTCTACCATACTCAAACAACAACATTCAGTGCCATATCATTAAGGAGTTGTCAAACTTCAATTGTTTGAAGGAAAAATTGTCAGAAGAAGAATCTTTTGATTTGCTTGATCTTGTTTATGAAAAATCGTCAGCAAATATGGTTATTTCTTCTGAAGATGTAGGCTGTTTAAAAAGAAGTCTTGGCTTATCGGGTGCTCATTATGTTGTGTCAGAATACTATTCGTTACAAGAAGAGAAATTACCAGAAGTCATTGAAAAATGGAGGACAACAAAAGATTCAGACATACGGACAACTGTACTTTGTAATGTATTCGGCATTATCAATGAAGAATCAAATGTAGTACATGTCAGAAAGTTCTTGGCAGATGGAACTCCATTTACAACAACTGATAAAGACAATATTACGTCGGCCCTAACTTGCAATTGGTTAAGTGGTAAAGAACTCTTGATAAACGATAATCAATATCTCCTTCTACAAGGTGTAATAAATGATGACAGTTATTTTTGTGAAAAGGATGAAGCTGCATTATCAAAGTACGTTTCTCCTGAAAATCTATACATGACTTTCTCTGATTATCACATATATCAATATGATGGAGAGATTCCATGGCACGTCAAGTTAAAAGCCAACAATTATATCTTTCATAATTATAATGAAGGCGATATTGCTTTATCGGGATTAAACATCTTCATAAACGGTAAACAGATAGACAGTATTATCAACTTAATACGCTCGTTGGTGAACACTGGAGACTTCTCGACAGACGACTTCTTCCAATTCTTCGAGCAGTATCAATCAAGATTGTCTGGCTCGTTTGAGGGCGAGATTGACGATGACCTTGATTCGGAGGCGCGCTCTGCTGCAAGTGAGATGGCAAAACAAGAAGCTGTTAATTGGCTTACAGCCAAGGGGTATGACACATCGAATGTTCAGACAGAGTATTCGTTTGTTAATGGTGTCAAGAAAGATGGAGTTGAGTATCATATTGTGGTTAAGAGTTTCCGATCAAAGAAAAATGTTCTGAATGTTAATCCTAACGAATGGCTGTACTTGTTGAAAGCGAATTCACGTCTTATGGCTTATATGGGACATATGACTTTTGCTGTTTTTGATAGAAAAATGCTATTAGGAAATCACGATTTCTTAAAATTAAGGATTTCTACATCCAATTTTGAAATTGAGAATGGAAAACTGGATGAAATGATTAGCAGATTGGCAAGAGACATACAAATTTTTGAACGTACTCATTTTGTATTTGAGCATATTCACGAAAACATACTATCCAGTGCAAACTCTCTGGATGACTATAATTTTTACAACACCAATTCTAATGAACAATTTACTGCAGCAGACGAAAGTGATATTTTATGATTATAGAAAGACAGAAGCATAGGCAATTCCTTCAAGACGAATTGAAGAAACAAACAGATGAGTTCAGAAACAAGCTGGAATCATCTGCACAAGATTTGCTATTGGATAAACATGAAATGTTCGTGGCAATATTTATCAAATATATGGAAAATGGAGAGATGCTGTTGAAATTTCCGTCTTCCAGACCATTACCAAGAAAGAATGAGCATTTCTATTGTTTTACGTTGCCAGACAGTTTAAGAAGATACAAAGACTGGGGCAGTCAAACCTATGGGGATCTTATTAAAAAAGAAACGCAAGCTACTGAGATAAGATGTATTTGGCATAGTTCGTCAGATAATCCATTATTTGTGTTGGCAGGTTTTAAGGGCGGTTCCGAAGAATTTAAGAACTATATAGAAAAAACTCCTGGTGGAGTTGTTGTACTCGGCCCTCAGATTCCACCATTTGAATATTTGGCAAATCTGGAGAAGGTCACATACTCCGTTCATGACAAATGTTCGGAAATTTTAGATGCAGACTATAATAGATTGTCTTGGGAGCCTGAATTATTGGCAACCAAGGACGATATGACTAGCATTGTCATGGAACAGTTGACAAAGTACGATTCTTTGATCATTCAAGGTCCTCCTGGAACCGGTAAAACTTTTAGAATCGCGAGCTTGTGCGAAAAACTCTGTTCAGAGGGTTATTCTGTTTTAGTTACTGCATTAACAAATCGAGCACTTATGGAAGTGGCTGAGAAATTGAAAGAGTCATTAGTAAAGGACAAAAAGGTCTATAAGACAAACCTATCTACTGATGAATCAAAAGAGGTACGAGGTATATTGAGTGCGGAAAAAATGTTTTCTATTCCAGGGAAGTTAATGTTATCTACTTTTTACATCTCGAGTGGATCAGCTGCCAGAAACTATCAAGGACCTTTATATGACTATGTAATAGTAGATGAAGCAAGTCAAGCTTTCCTTACTATGCTAGCAGCGGCAAATATGTTAGGAAAAAAGAATCTATGGGTAGGAGATGTTTGTCAGATGCCTCCTATCGTGAAGACTACGAAAGATAGAATAAGGAAGCAAGGCTATGAGCCGTTAATTGATGGATTTGATACTCTTACGGTGTCGAATAAGTTTAAGACTTACCAGTTAAGTGACACTTATAGACTTGGAGAAAGAGCAGCATTTTTTACTGGATTGTTTTATAACGGGAATCTCAAATCCATGTCAAATAGCGAATACCTCCAGATTGATCAATTTGACGGCCCCATTATAGTTCCCATGGATTTACCCGTAGGGGATCCGACTCCTACAATGGCAATTCAAAAGGCAGTTTCGATTGCTTCAGATGTACTCAGCAAAGACAAGCAATGTAAAATAGCCATTCTAAGCCAGTTAATAAAAACTACAGGTGCTTTACAAGTGGAAGTCGCACGTCAATTGGGCAGTATTAATAACATATTAGTTGATACAGTTGCTAGAGTTCAAGGCCTGACACGAGATGTCACAATATATGTTATTCCAGATACCGATGCGAAACTTTATAGTCTTGAAAAACGATTGTTCAATGTTGCGACGAGTCGTGCTATAAGGAATACATATATCATCTGCCCCAAAAACATAGCAGAATACACGTATATGTCTGCAGAAGTACGACAGTATTTGCAGAAGTTGAACAATACCGATGTCCCTTAAAGGTTGGAGGAAAAATAATATCGCAAAGAGAATTAACGTTATTTCGATATGGACAAAGAGAATAAACTGATACTATATAAGGATGAGGAAGGCAGGGTGAGTGTGAACGTACGCTTTGCCAACGAGGATGTGTGGCTGACGCAGCAGCAGCTGGCTGAAATCTACAGTACAACAAAACAGAATGTAAGTCAGCATATTGACAATATTTTGGCTGATGGTGAACTAGAGAATAATCGAACTGT
>JAEEGH010006457.1_pt1 | contig 28748 bp, 24 predicted proteins | sample 9134181 | NCBI WGS metagenome assembly JAEEGH01 (sample SAMN16246544, study PRJNA631951) | gut metagenome | biome: gut microbiome; feature: rumen; material: DP-attached | host: Bos | place: Iran: Karaj | collected 2018-10 | reverse complement strand
CGGCCGCGGCGCCCAGATTCGTATGCATGCAGATGGCGGCGATCCCGGAAGCCAGCAGGTCCATGGCCTTCTTTCCCTGGGGCACCTCGCTGCTGACGGCTTTCAGATCGAAAAACAGGGGATGATGGCTCAATACCAGCCCGGCCTTGCGCTCCGCCGCCTCCGCGATCACCGCGCCGGTGATCTCCAGCGCCAGCAGCACCGACGTGACCGGCCAGTCCCGGCTGCCCACCAGCAGCCCCACGTTGTCAAAATCCAGCTTCGTTTCCACCGGAGCTTTCGTATTCAGAAAATCGAAGATCTCACCAACCGTAGGCATCTTTCATGTCCTCCAACAGTTCCTCCGTCCGGCGCAGTTCCGCCGGGTCGGGCTCCCGCGCTTTCCGCTGCCCGGCCAGGGAACGTTCCAGCTGCCGCCGCAGCCGCCGGGCATATTCCGTCTCCGTAAAGCCGGCCCAGAGGCAGGCAGGGCGGGGCATGGGCTCCCTCCCCTTTTCCGCGCAGAGGACCCAATAGAGCCTGTGCCGCTCCTCGACCAGCCGTTCTTCCCGGACATGAAGGCCGTGCTCATAGAGCCAGACCAGCAGCTCGGCCCGCTTGGTCATAGGCTGGAGTACAAGGCGCTTGCCCGTCCAGTCCCAGTCCGCGTCCGCCAGGATGCCCGCCATGGTCTCCCCGCTCATGCCCGCCAGGACCACCGCGTCCGCCTCGTCGGGCAGGATGCCCTCCAGCCCCGGACAGAGGCGGAAATCTATCCCATCCACCTCGCAGCGCCGGGCGGAGGCGCGGGCGGAATCCAGCGGTCCCGGCGCGATGTCCGAGGCGATGACCGTCTCGCAGATGCCCTCCTGCCGAAGCCAGACGGGAAGATAAGCATGGTCCGTTCCCACGTCGGCCACCTTCGCGCCGGGCGGGATCATTTTCCCCACAGCCAGCAGCCGGGGCGTCAGCCTGATCTTTTCCATACGCAATACAAAAGACCGGCCCGGAGGCCGGTCTTTCTCCTTACACCCGATTGGCCGCCAGGCCGTCGATTACGCCGTTTACCGCGCTGACGAAGGCGTCCGGGTCGATCCCGTGCACCAGGCAGGCTTCCTCCACCGTCTCCTCGGAAGCGGCGGCGCAGCCCAGGCAGTGCATGCCGATAGCGGTGAACAGGGGGATGATCTCCTCCGCATAATCCATTTCCAGCACTTCGGCGATCATGGTTTCTTTATTCAGCTTTTGGGTATCCATCGTTTGTATCCCTCCCGAGTTCCTTTGTTGTGATATTATATCCGCTTCCCGTCGAAAAAACAATACCTTTGTCGTTCGATCTTTTTCCTTTGAAAAGCCGGAAATTAGTGCTTGACACGGGTCCGGAATCATGTTATAGTAATTAAGCTCTAGGCGATATCGCGGGGTAGAGCAGTTCGGTAGCTCGTCGGGCTCATAACCCGGAGGTCGTGGGTTCAAATCCCTCCCCCGCAACCAATAAACCACCTAATTCTTAACGGATTAGGTGGTTTTCTTTACTTTTCGCCCAGATTTTTCTTTTTCCGCCTTTTGAAAATTCAACTATAATTCAACTCGCCTGAAAATCACGCTTTTTTCAGGACGACATTAGCGGGAATAGATATGTCAGACCACTCTGTCAACAAAACTTCATTACCCGGCCTCACCTCCCGTTTACCGGTACACCATACCTGCGAGGACGGACATTACTGCATTGTACAGGCAATTTTGATTGTTTTATTCTCATTACTGATAGAGCCCATATTTCACCTTGATTCGATCCAGCTTCTCCAGCATGGGCTCCGCTGCAAACCACAGGAACAACACGGTTGCCGAAGCGTGGACCAAATCTACCGGGATACCGGAAACATAATAGCTCAGCAGTAGCTTCCAATTCAAGGTCCGCGCGTAGATCAGCGCAGCGGCAGGGTTCATGATTCCACCGTAAATCACCACCGTGGCAATCGCTCCGAAGATGCACAGGGATACTCGGCTTCTTCGCAGCAGACCCTTTCGGAACAGCACCCCGGCGAGGAAGCCGATGATCCCCGCAGAGAACATCTGGAACGGCGTCCAGGGGCCTTGCCCGAACAGCACATTGGAGGCGATCATGGTCATAGCTCCCACCAGGAAGCCGGTCTCGCCCCCGAAAGCCACGCCGGAGATAATCACCAGGGCCAGCACCGGTTTGAAGGAGGGCAGCATAAAAAAGGCACTACGGCCAACTACTCCGATGGCACACAGTACGGAAACCACCACTAACTCCCGCGCCTGGGGTTTTCGCCCCTCGAATACCAGGAAGAAGGGCAGCATGGTTTCGATCAGAATGAGGAACGCGATGAGATAGTACCGCATACCGCCGAGATAATAAGCGCCGACAAAGATCGTCAGAGGGATTAGGAGAAGAATGGAAATAGCGGCTGCAACGGTTCGCTTGGAGAGCTGCCGCTTCTCTTTGGGCGTCTGGATATGTACCGATGGAGGCGCTTTTCGGCTCAGGGAAAAGGCGCAGACAAGCAGGCAGATTACCAGGAGAAGGTAGAGCGGTATATTCTTCAATGCTGTGTCCGTCAGACCGTTTGCCGTGATAAGCGCAGATAAATCGTTTTGTGAAACGGTGAAGATAAACAGGATGATCGCGCCTACACCGCTGACGGCGGCCAGCAGGATTCGCCATAGTGGCAGCTTCTTTGGTTTGGCGTTTGCGCTATTCTCGTCCGGCTCCGGCAGGGGAGGCGTTTCCTCAGGCAGCTCCGGCTCCGGGGGCAGGACGCCGCCGCAGGCAGCCATCACATCCCTGGGCGTCACCGCCTCTGGAAGCAGACTCCGTGCCATACGGTTTGCGGAGGTAGTATAGAAGCTGTTGCCGGAGAAGAACTCCCTGGGCCGCCCCTGGGATACGATGTTCCCATCGAAGAACAAGGCGCAACGATCCGCGTACTCTGCACAGAACTCAACGTCATGGCTCACCATGAACACGGTGACGCCCCGGCGCTGGAGGGTCTTCAAGATTACGGCGAAGATCTGCTTGAACTCCGCATCCAGGCCCTTTGTAGGCTCATCCAGGAGCAGGATCTCAGGGTCAAGAAGCAACACCTTCGCCAGAGCAGCCCGTTGCTGTTCGCCTCCGGATAGGTCATAGGGGTGCCGGTCCAGTAGCTCCTCCAGGCGGCAGAGCTGCACAGCTCTTGCTATCCGGTTCTCCTGATGCTTCTTTTCCAGCTTCATGCCCCGGAAGATCTCAAACAGATCCTCCCGGACAGTCTTTTTCACGAAAATCGTCTGCGGGTTTTGCGGCAGTGTCCCCACGCGGCCACTCAGCTGCACTTCTCCCCGATAAGGCTTCTGCAAGCCACCGATCAGGGAAAGCGTCGTGGTCTTTCCAGTGCCGTTCCCACCCAACAGGGCAAGGAATTCGCCCTTTTTGACTTCAAGTGTGACGCCCTTCACCACGTCGGGCAAATCCTTGTCATATTTGAACCAAATATCTTCCAGAACTATCGCGTTTTCTTCTGACGCAGCTTTTTCTGCTTCCTTCGGGATATTCCTCAGCGGATGCCGTTCCGAATAACCCACCAGCCAATCTCTCCCGTCCCGCACAGTGATGGGACAAGGAGAGGAATCATTTGCTGAGGCCCAAACCCGCATGGCCGTTGGCATAGCCAGGAACATCCCGTGGCCACTACCTCGGAGGGCATCGCCTACCTGGTCAGGTGTACCGTCTGCAATGAGCCGACCCTTATCCATCACCAGCACCCGGTCTGAAAGCGGGAACGCCTCCTCCAGCCGATGCTCTGTCAGCAGGATCGTAGTGCCCAGCTCTCGATTGACCTTACCGATAGTGGCAAGGAAGTCGCCGGCGGCGATGGGGTCCAGCTGGCTGGTGGGTTCGTCGAGAATGAGGACGGAAGGCTGCATAGCCATGATGGAGGCCAGGTTCAGGAGCTGCTTCTGGCCGCCGGAGAGTTCCGTCACGTTCTTATAAAACCAGGTTTGGATGCCGAAGAAGGAGGCCATTTCCGCCACCCGGCTGCGGATGGTGGGGGTGTCGTAACCCAAGCTCTCCAGCCCAAAGGCAAGCTCGTGCCACACCTTGTCCGTTACGATCTGGTTTTCCGGAGATTGCTGCACAAAACCGATGCGGGAGCTTTGTTCTCGCTGGCCCACTTCATTCAGCGGTGTTCCATCAAAGAGAATCTCACCGCGTCGATACCCCGCCGGTGCCAGCACCGTCTTTAACTGCCGCAGCAGGGTGCTTTTCCCGCAGCCGGAGGGCCCGCAAAGGGTAACAAACTGACCTTGGGGGATAGAAAAGGAAAGCTCGCACAAGGTATCCTTCCGCTGTTCCGGGTAGGCGAAGCTCAAATTTCGGACTGTATACGCTTCCATGTAATCGTTTTAGCTTATCCCGCGAATAACATGATCTAAAAACCAATTTCCTGTCGGTTCCGGCTTTTGTTTCGCTTTTTTTCTGCGTTCTTCCATTTCAGGGATTGTAAGTTTGTCCAAACCCATCTCATATCCTCTGTGAATCACACGCATCTGATTGCGAATCGAGTCCGTCTTTTTGCGGTAGAAGCTGCTCGTGAGTTCATGAGTCAGATACTTGGGCTGGGTACGATCCAGAATCATGACGCATTCCTCCAGGGTCCAAGGGTGATGCCGGTCAATCTGAAGAATATGGGAATAGTTCCGGCCAAATTCCTGAAAATATTCCAGTGGGAAATCGTCCGGTACCGTTCCGACATTTTCCTTGCAATACTTACCACTCATACTCTGGTGAAAGTGCAATCCATAAATGTTTTTAGACAGTTCACCGTGCTTTTCGATCATTTTAAGAATGTACTTTATACCGTCCCACTGGCTTTTGATCTTCCAGTTGGTGTTCATCAGATGCCCGGTGTCCAGCATGATACCCACACGGGGGTATTCAATATGGGAAAGCAGATACTCCGTCTTTTCCGGGTCCGTAAATGTGAAGCCGGGCCACCATTGGTTTTCAACAAGGAAATCAAATGTGGGCTCCACACCCTTCAGCAGCTCGTTGATAAATTCGATAGAAGCGTCCAGCACCTCCTTGTCCGTATGGAGCCAACGGTAAGTGTACCCTTCCTCCAAGGACACATCCGACACATGGAAGACCAGATAAGGCGCCTTCAGCCGTTGTGCAATAGCCAGGTCATCCCGGAAATGCCGCATCAGATCCTCCGGCTGCCTGCCGCGATAGACCGATTCGATCTCCTCCCAGGAACGATATTTCCTCATCAGGGCTTTTTCATCATGTCGCCAAAAATCTACCCAATCCACATAGAAAGTCATGTGATACCCTGCCACCAGGGAAAGGGGTATATCATCTGCAAGATCGTCCGGGTCAGCAATGACCTCCAGCCCGTCCAAACCGAGAGATTTTACTTCTTCATCCACCGCTTCCCAACTTCCATAAGGCTGGATACAATATTTGGAAAGTGGGAAATTCGTACTCTGAATCATTTTATCCTCCTATAGCGTAGCCGCCGCCTACGTCGAAACCCAAGTCGCAGGTATATCGCCATTCCACGACATCCCCGTCCTTGAGAGCATAGCGGGAGCAGCCGTAGTTTGGATACCAGCCGTTGACCGAGTACATCCAGCCGGAAAGCTCTCCGACATCAAACTCATAGAGATTATTGATCCCCTCGATGTAGGCGCTGTTGTAGATGGGGGTATTCTCAAACTCCATGTGGATGCTTCTTCGCTTGCACTCCCGTTTCAACACCTGGAATACGCTCTCCCCTTCGAAGAATACGACTTCCGTCGGCTCCAGGATCCAGCCGTCCTCCGGCACCAGCTCCCGCTTGTTCTTCTTGCACTTGTCCATGTTGTCAAGGATAGACGCGCAGGAGATGGAAAGGGTGCAGTGGTATTCCGTTTCCGTCACGGTGGCGTTTTCAGGCTCCACGGGCAGAGGCTTCCCTTCCGGGACGGGCTCGGTGTTATATTTGTCCAGCTTCGTTTCCGGGTCCAGCTCCATGCCCTGGCTTTCGGAATAGTCGATATTCTCCTGGGCAAAGGTGGGGCTGGGAGAAGGCGTCGAATTCTTTCCGTTCCCGCCGCAGCCTGCTAAGGCAAACATAAGCAGGAGGGCAAGAAGAATCAGCAGTATGCGTTTCACCATCATACACACCTCTTATTCTGCAATAAGGTTCGCTAAAAGGAGCATCTGATACAGCATTTCGGCCACCTCGCAGCGAAGGATATCCCGCTTCGGCTCCGCGTCCATAGCGGCGGTGTCCAGCAGCTCATATTTATAGCAAAAAGCCATCGCTTCTTTGGCCCAGGAGGCAATGCTGCGGTAGTCCATGTAATCGCAGAGGACGTCCCCCTGCTCCGCCTCGCTGATCTCCGTTTCCAGGCCGCAGAGCTTGGCAGCCCGGACGGTCATGAGTGCCGCTTCCTGGCGGGTTATGGTCCCCTCCGGGTTGAACTCTGTATCCGATACGCCGTTGACGATGCCGTAAGCATTTGCGGTGCCGATATACGGCGCATACCATTTGTCTGCCGCCACATCGGTGAATTTCCCATTCGCCTTGGGCGTCAGGCCCAGGGCTTTTACAATGATCGTAGCGTACTGCGCACGGGTCATGGTGGCGTCCGGCGCAAAGCTGTCGTCTCCCATGCCGTTGATGATCTCACGGGCGGCCAGGGCGTTGATCGCCGCCTTGTTCGGGCTGCCGGCAATATCCCCGAAGGTAATCCCCGGCTTCGTCACTGCCTTGGGCTGCACGTCCTGGTTTTTCCCTGCCAGGCCGGTGCCCGGTTCCCGCGCTTCCTCCACGATGGCATCCCCGATGGTGATGGCGTCCGTCATGCGGTAAAGGCTGTTTATCCCCTTCTCGAATCGCAGGCAGGAAACGAGGGCATAAAAGCCCTGCTCGGCGGACATCTGGTTATCCCCGTCAGAGCCGTCGGCAATGTGGGTGAAACCGCCGTCGGACTTCCGATAGGTCAGCAGATTGTCCAAAAGCGTATGTCCATTCTTGATAAACCGCTCGTCCTTCCAGCCGATCCCCAGCTCGCAAAGGCCAACCAGCACCTGCACCGTGCTTTCGCTGTTGGCGTCACCCCAAGTATTTGCATAACCGCCGCTTGCATCCTGCTTCTCACTCATGCAGGTCAACGCCCGCTCGATGGCGGCGGCCACGGCGGGCTGATCCTGGTATTTGGCCAGGGCCTGCAAGGCCATCCCGGTAATATCCGGGTCGGCGGGGTCGGCGGCGCTGCGGCGGGAGAGGGTCCAGCCGCCTTCGTCCAGTTCAGCGTCTAAAATGCAATCTATATACATCTGCCGCGTAGCCTGGGTCTCTGCTTCCTCGTTCCGCGGCACAGGATAATTCGCACTGTCCAGGGCAATGAGCGCCCAAATGGGGCCGTTCAGGCCCTGCCAAATCGTCTTATCGTAATCCCCAAGGGGCTTCAGCAGGTCATACCCGCCCACGTCACGCGCGTCGATCCCCAGCGCGGAAAGAACGATCACGGCGCGTGAATAATCCGTATATTTCCGTTCATGCAGGACGCCTTCGCACTCTTTGACGTAGGTCACCAGCTTGCCGTAATAGCCTTCAAAGTACTCATCCGGCACGGGATAACCGCTGCGGGCAAGTCCAAGGACCGCCCAAGCGCCTCCCACATCTGCATAATCCGGCTTCGGCACGGCAGACAGCATAAATCTTGCGCTGCCATCTACCAGCGCCTGCAAGTCCGGCTCCTTTGCGGCGGCAGCGGGGACCGCCAGCGTCACCAGGCAGGCCAGGACAAGGGCCAAAGACAGGATTTTTCTCATATTCTCCGAACCTCCATATAATGCCTACTTGGGACGCGATAAAAAACCGCGCCCCAAGGGCATATTTCCGTCCGTGGGGGGGCGGTCCCCATGCCCTTTCGGACATGGCGCCCCCCTCTGTTTTCAATTCCTCAGCTCGTAACGATGAGCTTGATAAGCCGCTCCAGAAGCGTGGCAACCTCGGCCCGCGTGGCATTACCCTGCGGGTTCAGGCTGCCGGTGTCGTCGCCCTTGAACAGGCCGACTTCCACTGCCCAGGCCATCGCCTCCTGCGCCCAGGAGGAAACCTTGTCCCCGTCGTTGAAAACGCTCATGTCGGCGGAGGCGGCGGAATCCTGGGCAACCAGGCCGATGTACTTTGCGTAGCGGTACAGGATCGTGGCGATCTGCTCGCGGGTGATGTTCGCATTGGGCTCGAAGCCATTCTCCGTGCCGTTGACCAGACCGCTTTCGGATGCCCAGGCCACCGCCTCGGCATACCAACTCTTGACGTCCACGTCGGAGAAGCTCGCCAGGCCGCCGGTGATCTCCGGCTCATCCTCAAGACGGTACAGCACCGTCACCAGCATGGCACGCGTCATGGGATCGTTGGGTGCAAACTCAAATCGGCCCACGCCGTTCATCAGCTCATGGCTGACCACGAAGCTCACTGCGCCGGCAAACCAGTCCTTTTCCTTGACGTCATCCCAATAATGGTCGCTTTCCGTGATGGTGACCGTGACCCCGCTGGGGACCTCGGCATAGACCCGATCTCCGATGATCGCAGACTTCTTGATGGGCGTCGTCGTGCCGTCCCCGTTGACGATGGACAGAGCCTGTCCTTCCTTCGAAACGGGCAATTCGATCTTCATCCTGATGCCGGGATCTTCCTCCGTCGGCGGATACGGACTGACGCTCACAGTCGTCTTTTCGTACCAATCGTTGTAAGAGACGACCATGCGCACCTCTCGCCCGGTCTCTGCCAGCTTCGCCACGGCGTCGGCATCCATCTCGATCACGCCCTTGCTGCAGCTCACACGAAGACCGGCCTTCGCATCGGCGATCACCTTCATCGCACCCGGTTCTGCGCGAAGAACAAGCCGGTTGGAATCCTCGATCTCGACCCAAACCTTCAGTTTGCTCTTGTCCTCAGCCTTTTCCAGGCCTTCCTCGGCAAGTTCCTTCGTCAGCGTTGCGTCGGCTGCATAGGCCATGCCGCCTTCGCTATGGTCTACGTCCGCCGTTATCACGACGGTATCGCCGTCATAGCTGGGGAGGATCTCGCTGCTGCCGGAATCGCCACCGCCACCGCCGGCCTGCGCGCCTTCACCCAGGCCGCCGCCGTAACCGCCTGCACGGTCCGGGGCCTTAAACCAACGGTTGTAGTACCGTCCGTCGCCCAGGGACTGCCATTTCCCATCATCGACCCAGTCCGCGACTTCATAGCTGAAATCGTTGACGTAGTGCCAGATGATCTTGTCGCCGTCGGAGAGCTTCTGCTGACTCAGGCCAAGGCTCACATGGACGCCGTTGACCGAGTACATCCAGCCGCTGCGGGCTCCGTTGGTGAACTCACTCAGCGCATATCCCTTCGGCGCGTAGATGGTTTCCACATAATTGTTTCTGTTCGTGATCGTATAGCGCAGGCCCGCATTGTCCAGCGCCATAGTAAAGAGGTCATAGACAGTTGAATCCCTGTCCATCTCATACATGGCGGTGGGGATCCAGGTCACGTAGTCGGGCATGTACTCTTCCGCGCCCAGATCCACGTCCTTTTTCGCCAACTCCGCGCCGATGAGACGGAATGTTACCTTGATCTTGTCTCCGCTGCTTCCGCCGCCGGAGCCTCCGCCACCGCCGGAACCACCGCCAGAGCTATTCTCCTTCCACTGGGCGTAAAGGTCCTTCGGCAAGTCAGCGGACACCTTTTCATACTGTTTGCCGCCGCTTTCAGCATCGAACCATCCCTGGAAAGTGCTGCCGCTCTTGGAGGCCGCAGGCAGCCTGGCTCCGTCTTCCGACTTGGTATAGGTCTTTTCCGCGCCGTCGGTGACGCCCGCCGCCGTGCCGCCATTCAGGTGGAATATGACGGTCACCAGCGTTTCGTCCTCCTCCGGCGGGGTCTCGCTGCCGAAGACGTCGCTCATGTCGAACAGGCGGGTCTTTCCATCCTTAAAGCGGCTGTAGGCCACCAGAGCATAGGTTCCCTGCTCCGTCGCCACGCCGTCCAGCCCGACGCCGAGCATATGCTGGAAGCCGCCGCCCTCCACGAAGAAGTCGAGGAGCGCGTCCACCGCGCTGACGCCGTTTTTGATGAAGCGTTCATCCTCGCCGGCGTCGATACCCAGGGCGGAGAGGGCTACGATGACCTGGGCAGTGGTTTCGGAGCATACTTCGCCGTAATAGTTGCCGTATTGCCCGTCCGCGCGCTGCATGGACGCCAGCAGCGCAACGGCCTTATCCGCCGCTGCCTTCACCTTGGCGTCGCTCCCGACATAGGGGGCCAGCGCCGTCAGCACCATGGCGGTCATATCCGCATCCGCAGACGAGCCGGAAAGGGCCCAGCCGCCGTCCGCCAGCTGCTTGTCCAGGATCAGGCTGACCAGCCCTTCCCTGGTGGTCTGCGTCCCGCCGCCCGTCAGGGCCGGGATCTCATAATCATTCGCGTCCAGGGCGATCAGGGCCCAGACAGGTCCGTTGAAGCCCTGCCTCTGCACAAAGGTCAGGTCGCTGAGAGCCGCCGTCAGGTCATGCCCGTCCACATCCCTGGGATCGACGCCCAGGGCGGAGAGGGCCAGAATCAGGCGTGCATTCTCCGTGGATTTGTTCTTGTCCAGCTTTTCGCCGCCGATCGCAGCGGTCAACTCCGCCACGGATTTTGCGGCGGAATCGGTATACTGAGCCACATAATCCTTCGTCAGCTTGGTCCCGCTGCGAGCCAGGGAAAGCATGAACCAATCGCTGTTCCCGAATTCCGGGGCGGGGTCCACCGTCTGGATGAAGTCCAGCGTATCCGCCAGGGCCTTCTGCCAGGTGAGCGCGGGCACATACGCCGTGGGGGTGATCACGCCCTTGTCCACCGTCGCGGTGTCCGCAGCCTCGTTCAGCGTCAGCGCCACGGTGAAGCGGAAGCTGCCCGCTTTCCCGGCCTCATCTGCTTCGGACCCGGCCGCGGCGGGCGTGACGCCCGTCATGGTCACGACGGCCTGCACGGTGCCCAGGCCCAGCTCGGCAAGCTGCGCCTCCACCCAGGCTTTCACGCTCTTTTCATCGTTGGCTGCCGCCTGCTCCACGGTCCAGTCGTCTTCCTCGATGGCCTTCTTCGCGGCGGCCACCGCCGCCTCGTTCACCGCGGGGGACGCCTCCAGCGTATAGCTCCCCACGACCTTGTCGGCGCTCCAGACGCAGTTCTGGAAGCTCACGTCCACGCCGTTAGTAAAGCTGACCGTAAAGGTATAGGTCCCGGATGGCGTGGCAGGGTCCACTTTAAAGATATATTTTGCCCAGACCGCGTTTGCCGCCAGGTCGTCGCCCTTGGCGTAGTTCTCGGCGGAAGCGGCAAAGCGCCCCTTTTCCACATTGGCGGTCAGATCCTTGAGGGCAACGCCCTCGATGCTTTGCAGGGTGATATGACTGTGATCGTTCCAGTCGATGACCGCATCCGCCGCGCCGAAGGCGGACACAGCCTTGAGCCCGATCAGGCTTGCTACCAGCGTATCCGTTCCCTCGGCCTCCACTTCCAGAAGGAAGTTGCCCGCGCCGACGCGCCAGCCGGCGGAAACGGAAGCGTCGCTCCATGAATAGCTCTGGAAGTTCACATCCACGCCGTTGGTAAACGTCAGGTTGAAGTCATACTTGCCGTCCGGAACGCTGTCGGCCATCTTGAAAACATAGCTGAGCCAGACCGCGCCCGCCGCAATGCTGTCGCCCTTGGTATAATCTTCGGCGGAAGCTGCAAAGCGCCCTTTCTCCACATTGGCGGTTAGGTCCTGGAGGGCTCCGGCCCGGATCGACTGCAAGGCAAAATACTTGCTGTTATAGCTCATGACGCCATCCGCCGCACCGAAGGCGGCGACGGCCTCCTGGCAGACCAGGGAGACGGTCAGAGTCCCGTCGCCGTTGTCGCTGATCTCCAGGCTGAATGGGTTTGCCGCCGCCGCGCCGGTGGATACGATCATCAGTGAGAGGATCATCACCAGCGCCAGGCAAAGGGCAAGCGCCCGTTTGAATTTGCTTTTCATCTTTTCCTCCTCTTTTCCATGGGGACAGGGAGATGGTTATTCGGGACAGGGGGACGGTTATTCATGTCCCCCAGGGATATAAAAACTGTTCCCGCTGTTCTTTTTGCCTCTTTTCCCCTCTGTCTTCCCGCTTCCAGGTCGGACAGGAGTGACGGTTCCTATGTCCTTTCGGACATGAGTAACCGTCCCTCTGTCCTCGTCTCTTACCAGGCCAGGGAATCCAGCCCGGCAGCGACGCGCTTCATTTTCAGGGTGTCGGAGGAATTGATCTTGCCGTCGCCGGTGAGGTCCAGGAGCAGCGCGGTAATGGCCTCAGGCTCCTTGATCCCGGCGACCAGCTGCTTCATCAGCAGGGTGTCGGAGGAATCCACCTTGCCGTCGCCGGTGATGTCGCCCTTGATGCGGACGATCACCTTGGTATAGGCAGAGGCGTCGAAGGACACGGTGTTTCCGCTGACCGAGGCAGGCAGAAGCACATAGCTCCCGTCCGCCTTCTGTCCGATCACCGCGCAGGCCAGGGCGCAGTCCACCGTGACAGTGCCGGTTTTCGCGTCCGCGACGGTCACCTTGGCGGCAGATCCACTCTGGTTGTCGATCGTGCCGGTCCAGCCCATGGAATAGTCTTCCTTGGTATAGTCGTCGGAATAGTGGAATACGATCTCGTCCCCGTCGGACAGGAACTGCTGCGCTACGCCATTATTGGAACCTTTGCCGTTGATGGTATACATCCAGCCGGAATTGGGCCCGTTGTCGAATTCGCCAATCGTCACCCCATTCCGGGTAATGCTGGGAATATAGGCGGTACCCAAAGCGGTTTTTTCTTTGACGGTGACCGTGATGTTGTTCTGCCCCAGCGCCTCCCGGATCAGGTCCAGAACCGTGGCGTTGCCGTCCAGGGTATACGCCGTCCGGGTGATCCAGGTCTGGAGGTTGCCCGCCGCCAGGGTGTGCACGTTGCCGTCCTCATTGCTGTTGTGGAGGTCGTCGCCCAGCAGCGTGAAATAGACGGTGATGCCCTCCGCGTCCTTTTTCAGGATCGTCACTTTGAAGCTGGCGGAAGCTGACCCAAAGGCAACGACGACGGTGCATTCGCCCTGTACGCTGCTGTCAAAGCCGGAAACGGTGACTTTGTCATTGTCTTTGACCACAATACCGCTCTCGACCTTTCCGTCGCTGTATGTTGCGATCAGCGTAATCCCACTCAGATCAAGCTCGTCGCCAATATAACAGGACTCCGGAAGGGTTCCGACCAGTTCGACCTTTGTGATTGTGCTCGCACCGGTGAATTCCGGATACAGTGCGCCCTGCTGCCAGGCGTTGCTGTCCGCGCCGCCATCCTTCATGGCCTTAAGCACGGTGCCATTGGCGAATTCTTCCTGCGTTTTTACCTTTCCGAAATCCGAAAGGAAGGCATCGAAAGCTGCCGCATCCGCAAAATCATACTTATCTCCGCCCTCCGCGGTGCTGAGGTTATATCCGCCGTAGCCGCCGAAACCGCCGGTTGCCGACCCGGACTTTTCATAATAATAATTGTTGCCCTTGGAACCGATGGCGTTCAGGCCGTTGTAATAGCCCACGATGCCGCCGACGTAGGCAGCGCCGCTGTTCGTAGCGGTCAGCGTGCCGTAGAAGAAGCTGTTGGTAAGCCTGTGATTGTTGATCGCATAGACGATACCGCTCTCCGCGCCGATCAAACCGCCCACCTTATCCGCGCCGGTGATGTCTGCGGCCACATAGCAGTTGTCAAAGCTGACGACCTGGGTATTGGGGGCGCTTTCGGAAACATAGCCTTCTCCGATCAGGCCGCCCACGGAGGTTCCGGTAGCGGTCACGGTGCCCAGGAAAGCACAGTTATAGAAATCACAGGCGCCCATCGCCTGGCCCTTATGACCGGCGAGACCGCCGATGCTTGACGCACCGTAAACGTCGGCATAGCTGTAGCAGTTATACATCCTGCCGTTGAAGGAGCCGCCCACAAAGGAGCCGATCCCGCTCTGGTCCTTCGTATAGCCGACGGTCACGCCCTCCTCCACCACGCAGTTGAGGATGGTGATGGTGTTCGCACCGGAGCCGCTGCCCTCCATCAACCCGGCGCGGCGGGTGGAGGAACCACTGAGCAGCCGGATATGGTCCAGCTTGACGGATTCCGGTACGCCGGTGTTGTAATTTCCGTCCGGCCCGTAGTCCAGGAAGGATTGGTCGATCAGGCCGCAGCCATCGATCATTTCCCCGTAGATATCCAGATTTTTGATCTCGGCATCGCTGACGCGGGAGAAAAGCGGCTTACCGCCCGTCGCCACAGTCAGAGTATGTCCGTCGCCGTCAAGGATCCCGCTGAAGGGTTCCGCCAGGCTACTGTCATTCGCCTTATACCCGATGGGCGTCCAGTCGGAAGGAAGGGCAATGTCCGCCGTCATGCGGAAGTGGAGCCCGCCCACCCGGTCGCCCGCGTTGACGATATCCCGCAGAGCTTCCATGTCGGCGGTATCGTTCAGCAAATAGGGTTCTTCCGCTGTTCCTTTTCCGCTGAAGGGAAGGTCAGGTTCGGAAATATGGACTTGAATATAGCGGCTATAGGTGGACGCCGGCTTCAAATCATCGTCATAACGCGGTATAGCGCTGATCTGCGCGAAAATATAGTAATCCCCGGCAGAAAGCCCGTCCGGGTTGATGCGCCAATTCTGATAAGAATCGTATGTATTAATGCGTCCTGATTTTGTCGTCGTTACTTTTGCGCCAAACGGGATCGCGCCGGATATGCTCCTTTCCGTGTTGTAATACAACTGGAATTCATGAAGCGCTCCGTCCTCCGGGTAGTCCAACTGCACAAAGAGCGCATTCAGCTTTTCTCCCGCCGTGTAATCCGTCCGGAAATCAGCACTGTCTACTCCATCTGTTCCGCTCAGGTCCAGACGGATCACAGGCGGATTCAGGAAGGAGAGTTCTGTTGTAACCACTACTTCGTTGCTCGTCACGGTATACGCTTTTCCGTTCAGTGTATTGGTCACGCGGCAGCTGTATTTCTGCGTCCAGGCTCTGTCTGTCGGCACGGTATAGGTAGCATTGTTCGCGCCTTCGATCTCTGCACCGTTGCGCATCCACTGATAGGAAATACTGCCGGCGGCGTCCTCCTGCGCAAAGGATACATTGGCAGTAAGAGAGACCGCTTCTCCCTTTGCGGCGGTAATGCTGTTTGGCGTTAACGTCACCGTGGGCACTCCAGCCAAGCCGACATAAAGCACATATTCCGTGACCGCTTCTCCATACTTAGCTTGTAAAGGGATGCGTGCTACGGTATCATCTTCAACGAGGTATACTGATACATCGACCTCGTATTCATTCAGGACCTTAATAGGGTTTCCGGTGTATTGGCTGTTTAACCAGACCTCCGGATAATTGTTATAACCCGCCTGACTAATGTTGCCGCCATGTGCAGTAATCCTTATAACTGAAGTCGTTGTAGCCGTTGTATACTCTCTTATAAAGGGGACAATTCCTGAATTATTGTTGCTCGTTGGTGTGAGAGTAAGCGCTTTCCCGTTATTATCGAATACATTTAGCCATGTAATAGAAGGGCAACAACTGACATGAAGAACATAAGTGCTATAATCGGAAAAATCACTTATCGACGTCGCCCAATAACCAGTTATAACGCCAATATCCCAAGTGATTTTCACGCTCATTTCCGGCGTAATCCCAAGGTCTTTGAGTTGCTTTTCTTGTGTCAACTGCGTGCTCCAGCTTGTTCTGTGGGCGAGAAATGTTTCGCTTATTTTTGTTCCTGTCTTCTCGTCTTCGACCAGAATCCGGGAGAATGTATTCACTGGAGTTTCGTCCGCTGCGATTAGTCTAAGCGCGTCAAAAACGCTTTCAGAAACAAGGGAGTATTCATGAATATTTGAATCAAAAGTAAAATCATCAAGAGGGACATTTCCGGTTGTCAGCAAATATTGTATTCCACCAACATAGAGGCTACTAGTAGTTTCTTCTTCCGCATAAGCCGAAGTGCAGAGAAAAAGAGAATTGGTAATTAGAACAACCAAAACCAGCAAAACACTTATGCTATTTGATATTGCCTTTTTGAAAGACACGTATGTTCACCACCGATTAAATCCTCATGAGAACTAATATGTTCAAAAGGATTAGAGAATAGCGGGAAGGCGGGCGTTACCTCATCGGTCTATCTAAAAAATCGCAGTGAAAGCAATTAGGGAAGGGGAGTCGTAGTAGTCCAATCTGTAGTTTGAAGCGTGTACGTTAGCGTGATGCTCTGACCATTCAGAACATAGTCGCACATATAATCATAAATCGTACCGCTAACACTATCGGAATACGTCCAATCCTTCCCAATGTACAGATAATGATATACTCCATTTCCGGAACCCAGCAGATAATAACCGGGGAGCACTTGTGCGTTTGATTTAACCTGATAGGAAACATTGTTTTCATCAAGATAGATGGTATAGGGGATTCCATCCTGACCAACTATGACCTGACCCAAGTCATCAAACGTGCCAGCAGACGTGCTATAGCCATACAGAGAGGTCAGCGCCTTATGAATAATGCTGGAATCATACCAATCCGGTGCATCATCCCAATCAGGATTCGCATTGCTCAAGCCGATAATTCCATCGTACAGCGTAACACCGGAAATGTTCCCGGAGTACTGCTGAACACCATTTGCGGTGATCGTGATCGTCGCCGCGCCAGTCCCGCCAGAGATCGTCGGATGGTTGGGCAGATTATGCGCTAACGCCGTCACCGACAGGGAAAGGGCAAGCACCAACACAAGGATCAGAGTCAGCGTTCTTTTCTTCATCGTGATTGTTCCTTTCTTGATTACGGAGGGCTGTTCGGAAAGCCCAATCGTCTTGTGGATTATTTACCTCTGAAGCAATTGCCCGCCTGCCCTGATCGCAGCGTCCGGCAAAGGCGCTCCGATCAGGGCAGGATTTTTGGAGAATGGTTTCCGAATTCCATTCCCGACATACAACACAGCGCCCGATACCCGTTCCAACGCTCCCGCCCGCCGCGACGAAGACCGCGTTATCCGCCCCTTGGTGCGCTTCGTCGATGCAAACTCCGTATCGTTCGCTTCCGCGCAAGCGCGAAAGCTCATTCACTCCGTTGCATCTCCTCTTCCGGCAAAATCATTCGATTTTGCCGGAGCCTGATTATGGCGCACTTCTCCGGGGCAATATCATCTCTCGGTGCTGCTATTCAGTTTTCGGCGTCGATTCGCCATATCAGAACGGGCCAAACCCGCAAATAATCGTGTTTTGGGGTCCGCCTCTCCGCTCCCGTTCCGCTCCGGGCGGTGGTCCAGGCCGCCCGGAATGGAATGAACAGGAGTCGGAGCTGACCTTCCCTCCCCGTCCTGGGGGCGGCCGCCGCCCAGGACGAAGCTCACGGGAGAGAAGTATTCCAACGGCATAACGCCGGTGAAATCAATGATTGTTGTGTCAGCAGGGATACTTGTATATCGCGGTCATGTATGATAAACTATGCATGGAAAGGAGGTGTGCGCCATGTGTGGAAAGAACGAGGCTATCGCCATTCTGAATGAAGTTTGCGAAGCATGTAACCAGGCTTTCGAGCACAAGATCCACGACGCTTTTCTCTATGGCTCTTACGCCAGGGGTGACAATCACGAATGGTCGGACATTGATATCCTCCTCACAGTCGATATTTCGCCGGAGGAATTGAGACCATATCGGGAAGCTGCCGCCAGCGTCTGCAGCGACCTCGGACTGGAGCATGACGTGATGATCTCCGTTCTGATCGAGCCGCTTGACCAATTCCGCCGCTATTCGGCTTCTCTGCCTTATTATCGCAATGTGCTGAGGGAGGGTATCCGTTATGCTGCCGGATGAAGATAAACGAGCCCTCGCACAAGTTCGCTATGAACATGCATCGGAATGTCTTCGAGCCGCCAATGCGCTCTTCGCCGCCGATGATTTAAAAGGGGCGGTAAACAGGGCCTATTATGCCGTCTTTCACGCCATGCGTTCCGTGCTTGCTCTTGACGAGATCGATAGGAAGCATCATTCCGCGATCATTGCAGAATTCCGCAGCCGGTATGTCAAAACAGGGGTATTTGAAAAAGAGTATTCCAAGCTGATCCAGATGCTGTCCGAATATCGGAACGGAAGCGATTACAACGATTTTTACATCATTTCCCGTGATGAGGTTTCCACGCAGATCGACGGTGCAAAGGGGTTTCTTGATGCAGTCCGCGCGTATCTCGACACTCTGATCACCGAGCATGAGTAGAGTCCGGTCAGTTTCTCCCATCCCCGCCGTTTTCGGCGGGGATTCTTTACAGCTCCGGTCCGTGAGGGGGCGGCCGCCGCCCAGGACGAAGCTCTGGGAGAGAAGTATTTGGGCGGCATAACGCCGGTGAAATCAATGACTGATGCACAGCATCAGAGGAAATAGAGTTGCGAAATCCTCGGTATTCGGGTATACTACATATAGACAGAACAGGATAAGGAGGTGCTCTTATGGATATGATTACTGTTTCTGTGTCTATCCCTCGCGGGATGGCCCCGTATGTCGATTGGGAGGATAAGGGGCTGACCATGGAACAACGGGCAATGCTGCTCTATCCCATGATTCGGCAGCTGGTGATCTCCCACGGGCGAGCGGCTGAACTGCTCGGCATCAGCAAATCAGAACTGATCGAGATTTATGATCGGATGGGCATTCCCTATCTGTGTCAGAGCAAAGAGGAGCTTGACGAGGAAATCGCCGGCTTTTCCCGGCTGCGGGAGTTGAGAGCCGTATGATCGTTGTATCCGATACGACACCGCTGATCTCCTTGATGAAAGCGGATTGTCTGAGACTCTTGTCACCGCTGTTTCAAGAGGTTCTGATCCCACAATCCGTGTACTCGGAACTGACCGCAAATCCCACTTTCACAGAAGAAGCAAGTCAAATCAAAAACAGTCCTTTTATTCGGGTCGTAACGGTCAAGGAGCAAAAATCTGTGGAGCTGCTTCGCCGTGTCAGCGGACTTGACTTAGGTGAAAGCGAAGCTATCGTATTCGCCGATGACATGAAGGCCGATGTGCTTCTTATGGATGAAGCCAAAGGACGTGCTGTTGCAAAAACTATGGGCATTTACATTATGGGAACAATCGGAATCCTGCTCTTTGCTCATGAGGAAAAGCTGCTGTCCGCCGAAGAAGCCAGACTTGCTATTGAAAAGCTGAAAGAGGCGGATCGTCATATCAGCGACGACCTGATTCGTTATGCCCTAAGCAAAATTGATTCGGTTTGAAGACAGAGGGGCGGTTTTGACTCTCGTTGGGGGGACGGCAGGAGCCGTCCCCCTGTCTTTGGCGCTATACCTTCGTTGCCTTGCTGTCCCTCAGCCGCTGAAGCCGCTTCTGCCGCTTTGCCTCCTTTTCGGCTTTGCGCTCCTGGGCGAACAGCTCCGCTTCCCGCTCCCGGAGGAGCTTGTATGCCCTCCTGCCGCGTTCCTGGCCCACCGGAGCAAGGCCAAGGTCAAGCGCCAGCTTGTTCCAATCGCCGATGCGTTTGCTCAGGTATATTCCGCCGGGCATCTCCAGCGGGTGGGGCATCCGCCGCAGGGCTTCCGCTCTGCGGCGGACATATTCCCGGAGCTGCTCGTCCGTGTCGCCGCCGTGCCGGTCCATGAATTCCTGCGTCTGCGCGGTCAGCCGCGCCTTGAGCCGCTTGGTAATCTGGCGGCTCCGCCAGGCGTCGATATCCATTGTCCTCGCGTGATTCAGGTTCGGGCGCTTTCCCTTGCTCATGGCAAACCATCCCTTTCTTTAAGGCGGGATGGCCGCCGGGGATACGCCGGCCGCCAGGCAGCAAAAAGCCGCCGTCCCATTTGGAACAGCGGATACCGTCACCCGGCACAGCGGAGAAAACGCCCTCTGTTCCCGAAACTGCCAGACGAAGGGATGAAGATATCTTCCCCCTGGTCCTTGCAGAGCAATTCTTCTGACTCGCGATCCGGGACAGAAGTCCCACGTCCGCACCCTACCTTCTCATGCGCCGAAGCGCACAATGGCTGGCTTTCACCACACGGTTTCCCGTTTCGGATGGTCCTCTCGCATACAGCACCGGTCGTGCGGGGCTGGCCCCTTTGGGGTTTCCCCATTCCTCTTTCACCGCGGCCTGACCCCGAACGGGCCTTTACAGTTACGCGGCTACACTGCAGCAGTACGTATTCAGTTTTCTTCCGGCGCGTCCTCCAGGCCTTCGTTGGGGGGACCGCGCCTTTTTACCGGGACATACAGACGATTATCGTCGTTGAGATAGAATTCAAAGGGTATTCGGCTCTCGTCGGGGTCAAATTCCGATTCCGGCAGCCATTGATGGAAGGCATACCACCAAAGCGCCCGCATGTTGTCGCAGAGCTCGGTGTTGTTCTTTGAGGGCGGCGCCCGGAACACCGCGAACTGTCCGCCGGGGACCCGATGGCTCCGCATGTATTTCGGCACATGGTGCACCCTTTGGACGGGTGGGCCGAGGATGTAGAACCACCTGTCCTCCCACTCGACCCAAATTGCCGTGGATTCATCACCGCCGCCGATCTTCATCCATTCCTCAGCGCTGACACTAGGGAAGGTCTTGCCGATCCACCAACCGCCCCGTTCTTCCTCTTTGGGGCGATCACCGGCGGTGAGCAAGTAACCGACGATGAAGAACTCCTGCACATCCTCTAATTCCGGCTCTGTCATGCGGCATCTGCCGCGACTGTCGGCGTATACCGAGGAAGTCACGCCGTAAATGTCCAGAAAAGCCTTGTTGAAACCGGCCAAGGTCTCATAACCAACAAGCTGTGCGGCCTTCGTCGTAGCCGCTCCTTTTCTCATCAGCTCAGCCGCTTTCTGCACCTTTCGGAGGCGGATGTAATTGTGGAGGGTGAATCCGCCGACCTCCTGAACGAACTGCCGAAACGTCATGTAGGGGTGGCCGAAGTGTGCCGCGATATCCTTGCCGTTGATGGAAACAGGTTCCTCGTTTGCCAGGTCGTCCAGGCACTCGTCGATGTATTTTTTGACCTCTAACAGAGTGGCAACTTTATCTTTGTAGTTGTTCGCTCTCATAGGCTCCCACCTTTTTCATGATTATAGATTTTTGCATGATTTTTGTAAATTTTCCAGATATGCGTTTTGAGCAGATTTATTTCCTTAATATGCAAAATCGCAAAAGCCATTTCCTAAATAATGAAATCCCATAATTACCGGTTTTTGGAAGGCGCCTTTTTGGGGCCTTCTTTGCAGGTAAATGCGATAAAAATGGCCGCGCTGTTGCAGCGCGGCCAGAGTGCAGGCATAGGTGAACACAGGAGGTGTAACTCACCCCCATTTTCCCCTCGCCCGCACGTCGGTTTCAGGCGCGTGCAGACTGATCACAACGGCGCGTATCTGACTGATCTCCCATAGGAGCTTCACAGTGCCCTGTGCGCGGGGACTTGCACCCCATTCCGTCTTAAATGTGCCCCTTTCGAGGCACATACCGTTGTGATGGTTCGTTATTTTTGATTGTTTGGGCTATTATACAGAACTGCACGTTATATGTCAATAATAATTCAGTTTCACAACTTATTATAAAAAACAAGCGAACAAGCGAACAAGGAACGGAAGAAAGCGTGCAGAAAGAGATTACAGGCGGCAGGCACTGGGATTTGTGCTTGCCGCCTGTGATTTCAGTTATAACCATTCCAATACAAAACATTTCGTCAATCCGAGTTCAGATATTGTTCATTCGCTGTATTTCTCATTGCCCTGCAGTTAAGAATTCAACAATAAAACTACTCTCCTGAGAATCACGCTCTTTTCAGGAAGACATCGGAGAGAATATCCGCATTTCTCTGATCAGCTGCTTCGATGACGTGCGCATAAATATCTTCCGTCGTGCTGACCTTCGCGTGACCAAGCCGCTTGGATATCGAAACACTGTCTACCCGGTTGAAGTATAGCAAGGAAGCCATCGTATGCCGGAATGCGTGCGGGTTGATATGCGGGAGATTATGGCGCTTTGAGAACTTCTTCATCCAGTCGGTTACGGTATCGGGATGCATTGGCTGGCCGTTGTCCCTTGCAAACACGAAATCCAGATCCTGATAGTACTCACCGAGGCGAAGCCGCTCCTCTTCCTGATACGCCTTCCATTTCTTCAGCAGCACCATCGTTTCGGCAGGCAGAGTGATCCAGCGCACGGAGCTTTCGGTTTTGGGCGTGTCCTCATAAATGCCCCGGTCCACAGTATACAGGACATTGTTTTCGATATGGATGCGATTGCGGGCGAAGTCTACGGCGGCCCACTTAAGGCCGAGGATCTCTCCGCGCCGGGCTCCGGTAATCATATACAGGTGGACCAGCATCTTCCACCTGATAGGCTCTTCCTCCAAGGCGTTGCGGATTGCGATCACAGTGGATTCCGAGAAGTAATTGGCATTCTTCCGGCTGGCCTTCGGCAGAGTAGCCCTGGAAGCGACATTGAAGGGCACAAGACCTTCCTTCACCGCCTGTTCTAAGACCGTGTGGATGAGCCTGTGATACTCTAGGATCGTCTTTGCGGACAGTGGCTCATTCTTCTCCATTACCAGGAAAGTCTTTTCAAGCTTGCAGCCCAGCGCATCGCAGACAGCAACGGCGGCGGCTTTACTGACTGTTTCACCCCGGACGGCAGCGTTGATCGTGGAGGCTCCCATGCCAGATGCTTCAGCTATGGCCATGCGGCTGATCTTCTTTGCCTTCAACATGGCCGCCAGGTTGACTTGAGCCTTTGCCTTCGGCGTCGTACACTTTGCCCCCTTTTTGCTCAAATCGGTATAAAGGTCGTTCAGGTGATCGGCGCGCAGCTCGCGGAGCTTAATGTGCCCGATGGCAGGAAATATGCGGGACGTCAGCTCACGATATCGGACAACGGTGGAGTGCTTCAGCATATCGCGCTTTTCCTTGAGGTTGATCACATAATCACAGTATTCAGAAAATGTCTGACGGGTATCGGATACCAGGCCCGCCTTGCAGTCCCGCTCAAAGGTCGCAGCAAAAGCTTCGGCCTTTTTTCGTGCGCTCTTTTCCGACCAAGTGGGCTGTACGTCGAAGGTTGCCGTCCAAGGTTTCAGCTGGATTCCGTCGGGCCCGCGGCCACGGTGGACACGTACGGAGTAGGAAATGAGCTTGCCGGTCTTATCCCTGCGTTCCTGGATGTTAGCCATTGTCGTCGCCCCCTTCTTCGGTTATTTGGGTATTCTCCTCCACCTGCCGGGGTGCCGCTTTCGCCATGTCATCTTGCCGTTTTCTTATGATTTCCTTTATCTTTTTAAGAGCCCCATCATAATCGTACAAATCATTTGCACTCTTCTTTGCTTCCTCTGTAAGGTTGAACAGAGAAAAGCGCAGTTCTTTCTCTATTTGACAGGCTTCGTAAAGGGACAGGGACTGCGGCAAATCACCCGATTCTCTGTCTTTCCACTCTGCCCATAAATCCTCTATAGTCCCGGCAACACGCCGGACTTCCGCAAGCGCATCCAAGAGGCCGTCACCTTCGTTCCTTAACAATTCATCCAAGGCTTCTACTGCGGTATCACCGAGGAAATCATTGACATCTTCGTCAAGGCGCAGGTCGGTCTCTTCTTCCCAAAAACGTACGTATCCCCCGGATGCATAAGATATTGTCACAATTGCCGCTTCAGAAAGCCCGGTATACTCAACTGCAGCACGAAGAGTAGGACTTTTCCTTTCCGTATCAGACATCCCCAGCAGATAGTCAGCGGAAACATCCAAGGCTTTACAGATGGCAGCAAGGCGTGTCGTATCGGGCTTGCTTTGACCCTGCATATACTGGGAAATGCTCTGTCGCTGAATCACGCAGGACTGTTCCGTGATCTTGGCCGCAAGTGTCGTTTGATTCTCTCGGCGTTTCTTCATGACTTCCCGCAGGCGTGTGGCAAACACATCTCCCTCCGTCTGATAGGGTAATTCTTTCTTTCTTGGCATGCTTCTCCCTCCGGTAGTTCGCTTCTGTTGCGTTTTTCATCTCGTCCGCAATTGTAGTTGACAGTCATTATTTTTGCGTTTATTATTTTCTCCGCAAGAAATCATACTCTTTGAAGTGGTATATGTCAAGAAGAAAGTTCAGTTAGGAGGACAACATGGAAAAACTGACAGAAGAAGCAAAAGAGGCAAAACGCGAGTATTACCGGGCTTATCGTGCAAAGAACCGAGAAAAGATGCGCGAAGCAAACCGGCGATATTGGGAGCGTAAGGCAGCTAAGAAAAAGGAGGAGGAAGAGGAATGTCAAACTACAGAACCATCCGTGAAGTAGCAAGAACCGGCCTGCTGGCGGAGTATCATCTGCGCACTTTGTACCACCAGGGCAGATTGCCCGGCATCCAAACCGGAAGGAAGTTTCTTGTGAACGTGGACCTGCTGCAGGAGCAGCTGGAGCAAGAATCCAGGGCGGCTGTCTCCGGCATCCACCGCGAGGACGGATGAAGGAGGGCCGCATCATGGGAGAGGAAAGAAACGCCGTCCCGGCGTTGCAGCACCGGGACGGCAAACAAGAAACGGAAACGGCGCGGGGGCGGCGTTCGCGTTCTTACGGCTATTCTACACAAAAAGGCCGGGAAGGTCAATCGGTACGCCGGGAATATTATAAAGCCGTCAAAGAGCTGGTGCCAGTACCGGAGGCGGCGAGGTATTACGGCTTTATAGCGAACCGGGCAGGCTTTATCTCTTGCCCGTTTCATGCGGATCGGACACCCAGCCTGAAGCTCCACCCTGCCAGCTGGAAATGCTTTAGCTGCAGTGAGGGCGGCAGCGTGATCGATTTCGTTGGAAAGCTGTTCAGCCTTTCCCCGTCGGATGCCGTTCGAAAGCTCAATGATGATTTTTCCCTGGGCTTGCCGCTTACCACGCCGATGACGGACGAGGAACGGGTACAGGCGAAGAAGGAGGCGGATCGGCGGCAATTTGTCCGGCAATCGGAGCATGAGTTTGAAGAATGGAAGGATCGGCTGCTTCGGCGGCTGGCACTATGCCTTCGGATCGCGGATGATGCTGCCAAAGCGGCCCCCGACAACCTTTATGAGGAGGAAGCGCTTGCCCTACGCTGGGCCCCATTCTTGACGGACACCTGGGAGTCACTCGTATATGGGGCAATTGAGCCGCAGATAAAGGTCTTCTGTGACCGAAAGGGGGTCGATGAGCTATGCAGCAGGGTTTTGAAGCCTACGCTGACCAGGTTCATGCAGAACTGACGGCAGACGCTTTCCTGAACTGCTTCAAGCCGCTTGACCGCTTTGTGGAGCAGGAGGCGGAGTGGATCGTGCCGGGTTGGATGCCGGCGGAGCAGATCACGCTGCTGGCAGCCGACGGAGGGATCGGAAAGACTTCCATCTGGATTGATCTGCTGTCTTCGCTCAGCAGCGGGAGGCCATGCATGCTTGATCCTCCGGATATGGAACGAAGTCCGATGCCGGTTGCCTTTTGCACCACCGAAGACAGTGTTGCCAAAAAGCTGAAACGAAAACTTCGCGAAGCCGGAGCCAATGAAGCGAACATCATCACGATGGATGCAGCGGGCGATAAGGACGGAGTTCTTCGGGGTTTTAAATTCGGCTCTCAGAAGATGGAGCAATTCGTGAGGCACTTTCGCCCGAAGGTCTGCGTGTTCGATCCGGTTCAGGGTTTCATTCCGCCGGATATCAACATGGGCAGCCGAAACGCCATGCGGGATTGCATGGCTCGGCTGATTCCACTGGGCGAAGAAGTCGGTACAGCTTTCCTCGTGATCTGTCATACAAACAAGCGCAAAGGAGCATCCGGGCGTGATCGGATCGCTGACAGTGCCGATCTTTGGGATATCTCCCGCTCCGTCTGGATGGCGGGTTACACAGAAGATCAGGGCATCCGATACCTTTCAAACGAGAAGAACAACTACTTCAGTCTTCAGGAGACCCGACTGTTTCGGATCGGCGATTCCGGACGGATTCAGGTCACCGGAACCAGTTATAAGCGGGATCGGGAATTCATGGCGGATTATGCTGCGAACACATCGAAGCCAAAACGCGAGGAATGCAAGGATTGGATCGTCAACAAACTGTCGGACTGTGGGCAAATGAATATCTGCGACCTGGACAAGGCGGCTGCCGAAGCCGGGTATTCAGCCAGCACGCTTCGCCGAGCAAAGAACGAACTTACAGCCACCGGAATGGTCAAGGTGGAAAATGGCGGTTTCGGGGACACAAAGGTCTGGCGCATTTATCTTGCGTCGCCGTTTGATTGAGGGAAATGAGCGAATAAGCGGGAAAAGCCTTGCAACTCAAGGGTTCAGCTTACTCGTCTATGATGAGCGAATAAACAGAGGTTCGAAGCTCAGACCCCTTTATTCGTCCACATGGTCAAGTAAAGCAGAGCCTTGGAATACAAGGGTCTACGCCTTTATTCGCTCAAATCGGGCTGTCTCACCCTTCATTATTGGACATTCATAGTGAGAGGATCTCTTTGCAAGCCGCATTTCCCCCGGTTGTCATCAAAACCGGAGTTGTTCACAGGCTGTTTTTCACCTAAAAGGCAGTAAAAAAGTATATCAGATTTCGATTGGAAAAATCGACGGTTTTTTATATACATTCCGTCCCTTTTCCCTGACCAAGAGATGAGAGTGCGAAAACTGTTATGTTGCCGACAGGGCAAAAATGGCCGGGTGTATGTGGTTTGGTCAGAAATTTTCCATTTTGATCCAGAATGTGAAGTCAGCCGAGTCAGCCTTCGCACAGGTGTGAATCGACAGGCATAATAGTACTCTCATCTCAGAATTATAGGAGGTAGACATGAACGAAACTTACTTAGATCTCATGCGGCAGACGTCGACTGACTTCAGCTTCGTGGGCGACAAGCTATCCCTGATTATAAAAAGGATGGAGACGATCGAGAGGTATAATCCCGTCAGTGAGCTTTATCCGTTGATCCGAAAGGTGGAAGCGAATGCTGTTCAGTTGCGGGATCTTGCGGCTCGAACGGACGGATCGACAGTCTTGCAGTTCTATGAGGAAATATCCGATGCGCAGCACATTGAGATCACGGAGGAGCCCGACTGGATCAGGATCATGCTGCCTGCGATTCTGCCGAAACGGAATCGTAACTATGCGGCTGATTTTCTGGTTGCACCGCTGCGTCAATCTCTGATAGCTTTTCTGATGGAGCATCCAAGGGACCGCCTGCACGACTGTGCGATCTGCATCGTGCATCAGTATAATGCGTCGCTGAGCCCCAGACGGGTCCGCGATTATGACAATATCGAGACCAAGCGGTATCTGGACGTGATCGAGTCCCTGTACCTGATCAATGACACCGGGCTCCTCTCCTCAGTTCTGCAGTGCACGGATTTCGGTGATGCGGACGCCACGATATTCTATCTTATGGAACCTGATGTCCTCCCGAAATGGTACACCGATCGACACGGGAACCATCGAAAAACGACAGAGAACAACAAGAACGTGAACGGAAGCCAGGAGCAGCCAAATCAGCCTGAACAGCCTTGCAGCGGCCACGGCCCAAGGATGAAAGCTTATCTGGAGCAAGGGTGAAGATCATGATGAGGAAAGTTGACAGGCTCCTGGATCTGCTGATCCTGGTGGGCTATTCCATTTCGTTTCCCGCCGCGCTGGCCAAGCGGCTCAGCGGTCATGAGCAATATGACCGCAACGTGATGTATCGGGCAATCCGTAAGGGATATGTAGTCCTTATCCGCCGGGAGAGTAAACGGCAGGTGATCCGCTCCCTGCAGCTCACGGAAAAGGGCGAGGATTACATTGCCGAACGGGACCCGAGCGCGCTGGCGATGATCTATGGCCGAAAGGACATGGTGCCGCAGATATTCCCATCGAGGGAAGCCAAGATCCTTCGGCTCCACGCGATTGCGACGGGATTGGTCATGGCAAGAGCGGCGGGCGCACTGATCCCTCCTATGGATAAACCCTCGTTGCTGTTTCCCTCCCGCGATTTTCAGCGAAGACCAGTGGATAACGAACAGCTCTATTACTACTCCCCCTTCGAGCTGCGCGCGGCATTTGAAGAGTTAGACGACAGGGCCCAGTCCAAGACTTCCCGGCTCATCGGGATCATCGTCCGCGACAACCGCTGTTTCTTTATGTATTATGCCGGAAAGCAGCGGATCTACTGGCAGCGGATCTCCGAAGAGAATAATGCCATCGGGATCAAGGGTCTTCTGCAGGCAAGAGGATTCCAGAAAACCATGATGTCACAAATCGTCATTGGAAACCGAATGAACGTCGCGGAAAAGCTCTGCCGAAGTCCCCGCATCAACGGAGACAGATACTTCGTCGTCTCCGATTTCTTCGACAACTGCTACTTCGTGACAAATGACGCTGCGGGAGATGCGCTTCTGCCCATGATCCTCCGCACATCAGATTATCTGGATTTCAACAGGCATGCCCTGGCAGCCTATCAGCCTTCCGAATACTACAAACGGGTCATCGATGCGGTGGAACCGCTCACCGGGCGGCCGGTACTCCTTGGCTACGACTGCGACCTGCGGGTGCTGGATTCGCTCCGGCAGCAGCGCTATGGTTTCCAGAAAAAGCCCATCATGCTTTGCCTCGATTACCAGCGTCAAGCTATGGAAAACATTCTGCAGGACACAGCGGAAGTCCGAACTATTGGTGGTGAAAGAGAGTGATAACGAATTGAGGCAAGGTCAGCCA
>JAEEGH010006454.1_pt1 | contig 28750 bp, 27 predicted proteins | sample 9134181 | NCBI WGS metagenome assembly JAEEGH01 (sample SAMN16246544, study PRJNA631951) | gut metagenome | biome: gut microbiome; feature: rumen; material: DP-attached | host: Bos | place: Iran: Karaj | collected 2018-10 | reverse complement strand
GACTTCTCGAACTACGTGAACGCCGTCATCGACGAGGCTTCGTTCGACAACTGCAAGGGCTACATCGACCGCGCCAAGGCCAGCAAGGACGCTGAGATCGTTTTCGGCGGCAACTGCGACAAGAGCGTGGGTTACTTCGTGGAGCCTACCGTCATCCTTGCCAAGGTGCCGAACTACGAGAGCATGGTGGAAGAGATCTTCGGACCCATTATCACCATCTATGTCTACGACGACAACAAGTTTGAGGAGATGCTTGATGTTTGCGACCAGAGCTCGCCATACGCCCTCACCGGCGCCTTCTTCGGCAACTGCCTGAAGGCCCAGAAGATCGCCAACGACAAGTTGCGCCACGCAGCCGGCAACTACTACGTGAACGACAAGCCCACGGGAGCCGTGGTCGGCATGCAGCCCTTCGGCGGCGCCCGCGCCAGCGGCACCAACGACAAGGCCGGCGGTCTGTGGAACCTCATCCGCTGGACCAGCCCCCGCGCCATCAAGAACACGTTTGTTCCTGCTGCCGCTTACGGGTATCCGTTCCTGGCTAAGGATTAAGACTAAGCCAAAAAATCTTTTGAAAAAATCCGTCAAGTATTTGGCGGATTTTTTATTTTTGCAGTCTTAATAATCATAAAATGAAGCATCTACACCAACTTATTCTTGCTTTGGCTCTGCTCTCAGGGCTTTCTCTGAACGCTCAAACCGAGTATCGGTTCAACGAAAAGCAAAACGGATTCAGCATCGGCAGCCGCAGCAACACTACGACTACTATCGTACATAATGTTAGCTCTGTCACTATCGAGGACGCCAATCGCGATGGGCTTGAGGGGCAATTCATCACCCTCTCCGGCATCCATATCGCCAACCAAGCGGGCGCTCCCGATCTGCCCAGTGGCAGCGCTTTTGTAGCCATTCCCAATGGTGCGACGCCTTCCATCAAAATCGCTTCAGCAAAGACCAAGATGATCGAGAATGTAGATCTCATCCCAGCGCCACAGCCGCAGTTGGACAACGACAACTCACCTGCGGTGTATCAAAAAGACATGAACATTTATAGCCGTGATGCCTTCTACCCTGCCACTCCTTATAATATGTCGGAAGTGACAACTGTCCGTGGTGTGGAGATGGTTCAAGTTGGCGTAATGCCTTTCCAATACAACCCCATCACAAAGCAACTCATTGTTTATGAGGAGCTTGAGTTGGAATTAACCATTAAAGGCGGAGACGGCACCTATGGCAATCTTCGTTACCGCACACCTGAATGGGATCAAATCCTCAGCGACATGCTCCTCAACAGAGAGGTGCTGCCTGCAGTGGATTATGGCGAGATGCTTCGCAAACACTATGAAAACCGCGAGACTGGCTGTGAATACCTTATCATCACACCTGACAATGCTGAGTTTATGCATTTAGCAGACAGCATCAAACAATTCAGGACCGAGCAAGGCATCCCTACCGAGATATACAACGTGGCGCAATGCGGTGGAAACAATGGAACCAGCATACGTAATTTCATCCGCAATGCATACAACAACTGGGACATGCCTCCTGCGGCCGTGTTGATTCTTGGCGACCACAACACCGACCCCACCCAAGGCGTCGTTTCGTTCACCATGAACAACCACCCCAACGATGGCTACAATCCATACATTTCCGACCATGCGTATGCCATCATGGGCAACAACAAGATGCCCGACATCATTATTGGCCGCATCACGGGACGCAACTACGACGAGATGTACCACATGATCAAGAAGGACCTCGATTATGAGCGCACTCCTCCCACCAATCCTGATTTCTACGACAAACCCATCACTGCCATGGGATTCCAGCTGGAGCGTTGGTTCCAGCTCTGTTCAGAGGTCGTCAACGGTTTCTGGGAATATGGGCTGGATAAGCATCCGGTACGCATCAACGCCATCTACGAAGGTACTCCTGGCAGCCGATGGTCATCAGCCGAGCGCACTAACACGATTGTCAACTTTTTCGGACCTAACGGATTAGGCTATATCCCACAGAATATGTCGCACCTCACCGAATGGAACGGCACAGGCAACGATGTCAACGCAGCCATCAATAGCGGAGCATTCCTTTTACAGCACCGCGACCATGGCGCAGAGGAACTTTGGGGCGAACCGAGCTATAGCGTCAGTTACATCAAACGACTGACCAACAACGACTTGACCTACGTCATGTCGAACAACTGCCTCACCGGACGTTTCAATTACGGTGGCCTTAACAGTGACGGTTGTTTCGCCGAGGTCTTCCACCGCCATCAACATGGCGCCTTGGGACTTATCGCCGCTACACAGGTATCCTATTCATTCGTAAACGACGTGTACGTTTGGGGTGCTTACGACAACATGTGGCCCGACTTCATGCCAACTTATGGCACCGAACATCCTACCAGCTTCATCCTTCCCGCCTTTGGCAATGCAGCTGGAAAATACTTCCTCCGCCAGTCATCATGGACTGACGACTACGTAAAAGAAATTACGTATTACCTTTTCCACCAACACGGCGACGCCTACATGAACCTTTACAGCGAGATGCCGCAACAGCTTGACGTTGAAATGCTTCCAGTTCTTGTAGCTGGCAGCAATCAATACCAAATCAAGGTTGACGAGGGTGCTACCATCTGCCTCACCGCCAATGGACAAATCATCGGTTTCGGCGAAAGCACAGGAGCGACACAAAACATCACCGTTACTCCACAAGTACCAGGAACCACCGTTAAACTGACCATCAAAAAGCAGAACTACTACCGCTACGAACACTTATTAACTACCATTCCTGCCGAAGGGCCCTATCTGATCTTCAACGCAGTGCAAGTCGATGATATATCTGGCAACAATAACCAAGTTGTTGACTACAATGAGACCTGTAACCTCAATGTCAGCATCCACAACGTTGGTTCGGAGGAAATCGGCGATATCACCGCAACGATATCATGCACCAATCCTAATGTTCAGATTCAACAAGATCACGTCACCTTCGGGATGATCAACAGCAATGAAACCCTTCAGGCCAACGGTGCCTTCACCGTCCGTTTCGACGAGTCATTGGAGGATGGAGAGATTGTTCGCTTGTTCCTCCAAATGAGCAACAACAGCTACAGCTATCTCGATAGTATCGATATCATTGTCAACGCCCCTGTTCTCAACTGCACCAAGGTCAGTTTCAGCAATCTCGACGGCGAGCCTACCGACCGATTCATCAAGGGAGAATCCTCCTTGATGACCTTTGATATCACCAATTTAGGCCATAGCAAGTCGTTCGACCTAACCAACCAACTGGCTATCAATGTCCCATTCTTGGACATCACCGAGAACAAGCTTACGACTGAAGCCATCGAAGCTGGCGAGACTGCCCAAGTGACCTTCCAAGTCAACATACATGACGACGCACCCAAAGGCAATATTCTCAACTATTCCCTTGAGACCCAATGTGGTATTAGGACTGCTCTGTATGAAAGCAGAGTCTTATTGGGATATACCACTGAAGACTTTGAAGACGACGAATTGAACCCGAATTTCCAGTGGAGTATAGGAACAGGAAGCAAGAAGTGGACGATTATGGAAGATCCAACAGCCACTGAAGGTTATTGCATGCGTTCTCCCAATCTCAACGACAACAGTAGTGCCAAATTAGCTATCGGCATTAGTTGCGATCAACCAGAGACCTTCACTTTCAACCATAAGACTTCGACCGAAGCTGGGGACGAACTGCAACTAAAGCTAAACTCAGAAACCATTGGTACATGGAGTGGAGAATCCGACTGGGAAACCACAACGATTGAGCTTATTCAAGGCACCAATTTACTCATCTTCACCTTTAAAAAGGATGCTCAAAACGCCGGTGGTGACGATTGCGTCATGATTGACCATCTGCTCTTCCCGCCAAAAGAAGAGCTCTATGTATTCGCAGGTGACAACACTGGAGTCTGTTTTGAAGATCCATTCACACCCAATAGCTGTGTGCTCTATTACGATGAAATCTTCTGGACCACCGACGGTGACGGTAGCTTCGACGATCCAAGACTGGAAAAGCCAACCTATACCTTTGGTGCCAATGACATGGCCAATCGCCATGTAACGCTCAGCATCACCGCCAATCGCGATGGCTCAGAGCAAAGCGACGATATCTTAATCACCAGCATAAGCGCTATCAGCGAAATCAACGTCAACGGAATCCAGGTCTACCCGAACCCAGCACAAGGCACCATCCATGTTCAATCTGACAACGTTGAATCAGGACGTGTGGTGATTCGACTAATCGACTGCTTAGGCAGGACCGTGTACATGACAGAACAAACTATCGACGACAATACCCTGGAGGAACACCTCAACACTTCGAACCTGCGTGGCGGACTGTATGACCTCCAGGTCATCCAAGAGAACCAGGTGTTCAACACAAGAGTCGTTATACGCTAAAAACAGCCTGTTTTAAAGCGTATTTTTGTCACTGATTTTTTAAAATTCATCCCAAATCGCCTGTTTTTTATCCCAAAAATAGGCGATTTTATCCCTAAACTTCCGTTTTTTGTCACAATCGGGCGGGATAAATAACATTTATTATTTTTAAATTAACCATAGGGCTAATTTTGCACATCAATTTTTAAACCACGCAAAAATCATGTGTAAAGAAACGAGAATTTTCGACATCCTCACAGTCTACACCGAGAAATGGCCCGAACAGCAAGTGGCCTTAGCCAAAAAAGAAAATGGAACTTGGAGGAAATACAGCCCAAAAGAATACCAAGACTTGACCCGCAAGGTTGCCTCTGCTCTGATTGAGCTCGGCATTGCGCCCAAGGACAAAGTTGCCATCATCAGCAGCAACCGTCCCGAGTGGAACATGCTCGACATGGCCATCACTATGATCGGCGCCATCGACGTACCGATCTACCCCACCATCAGCAAGGAAGACTATCGCTACATTTTGGACAACTGCGATGCCAAGATGGTTATCCTTGAAGGAGCCGCCGTGCTTAACAAAGTTGAGGAAGTACGTGTTGGCATTCCGAAGTTACAAATGCTCTATACTTTCCAGGACCGTCAGAAATATCCTTATTTTGCCCAACTCGTTGAACTGGGCGAGCAACATCCCCACGAGGAAGAGCTGAAGCAACGCATGGACGCCGTCCGTCCTGAGCACTGCGCTACCATCGTTTACACCTCGGGCACCACTGGCGAACCCAAGGGTGTGATGCTTTCGCACAGCAATATTATGCATCAGATCTACGGCATTCAGCATACTCCCGCTCCATGGTCAAAGACCGCTTTCAGTTTCCTGCCCATCTGCCACGCCTACGAGCGTTTGTTGGTTTACATGTATCAATACCTCGGCATGTCAGTGTATTACGCAGAGAGCCTGGCTACCATCGGTTCCGACATGAAGGAAGTCCATCCTTCCATGATGACCGCCGTGCCACGTGTCTTGGAAAAGGTTCACGAAAAAGTCCTTCAGGGTGGTGAGAAGCAGAAAGGCATCAAGAAAAAAATCTTCAAATGGGCTGTCAATCTAGCTGAACGCTACAAGATTGAGGACGACAAGCGCACTTGGTGGTACAACTGCAAGTTGGCCATTGCTGACAAGTTGGTATTCTCAGCCATCAGAGCCAATTTGGGTGCCGAGCATTTCGACATCGTCGTTTCCGGTGCTGCAAGCATTTCACAAAAAGTCGCCTCGTTCTTCTCTGCTATCAAGATGCCTGTGTATGAGGGCTATGGCATGACCGAGACCTCTCCCGTTATCGCTGTGAGCAATAACCATCCTCACGGCCGTGAAGTCGGCTCTGTAGGTCAGGCATTGCCAGGCGTTGAAATCAAGATCATGCCTAACGGCGAGCTCTGCTGCCGTGGTCACAACGTGATGATGGGTTACTATAAGAATCCCGAGCTCACCAAGGAAATCATCGACCCAGAAGGTTGGCTGCATACCGGTGACCTCGGTTACGTCAACGAATACGGTCAGGTGTTCATCACCGGCCGCTTAAAGAGCCTCTTCAAGACCTCCATGGGTAAATACGTCAACCCACAAGTCATTGAGGATAAGTTCATTGAAAGCGACTTCATCGAGAACATGGTGGTATTCGGCGAAGGTCAGAAATACGCTGCCGCCATCATCCTGCCCGATTTCGCTTACCTCAAGGAATGGTGCAAGAAAGAGCAGATCGCTTATACCACACCTGCTGAAATGATCAACCTGAAGGAAGTGAAAGACCGTATTGGACAAGAGGTTCAGAAATACAACAAGCTCTTCGGCGAGACCGAGCAAGTCAAGCGCTTCACCTTGGTGGCCGACGAATGGAATTCCGGCAACGGCATTCTCACTCCTACCCTGAAGGTACGCCGTAAGGTTGTAGGTGAAAAATACAAGAATCTGATTGACGCGATGTTCAATTAACAAAATTTTCCTACTTTTGCGCTGTAAAAATCCAATTCAGATAAAACTATGGAAAATACAGAATTAAAAAAGACCCCTTACAACCAGATCCATCATGACCTGGGCGCTAAAATGGCTGAATTTGCCGGTTACGACATGCCTATCCAATACACAGGCTTGGTCGAGGAACACAACAACGTCCGCAACAACGTCGGCGTGTTCGACGTGAGCCACATGGGCGAGTTCCGCGCAAAAGGCCCCATGGCTAAGCAGTTCATGCAATATTGCACCGTCAACGACGTGGCCGCTCTGACTGACGGCAAGGTTCAATACACCTGCCTGCCAAACGGTAAAGGTGGTATCGTGGACGATATGCTCGTTTATCGTATTGCCGACGACCATTATTTCATGGTGCCCAACGCCGCCAACATCGACAAGGACTGGGCTTGGATGAGCCAGATCGCTGAGAAGTTCGGCATGAAGCTCGGCGAAGACTTCAAGAACGAGAGCGAAGAATGGGCTCAGCTCGCCGTTCAGGGACCAAACGCTCTGAAGGCCATGCAGAAGCTCACTAAGGCTAACGTGGTGGACATGGAATACTACACCTTCCAGATCATCAACTTCGCTGGTGTTGACAACATCATCTTCTCAACCACAGGTTACACTGGTTCAGGCGGTTGCGAGATCTACATCCCCGTTGCACATGCCAAGAAAGTTTGGGACGCTGTGTTTGAAGCTGGCAAGGAGTTCGGCATCATGCCTGCAGGCTTAGGCTGCCGCGACACCCTCCGTCTGGAGAAGGGCTTCTGCCTCTACGGTCACGAGATCGATGACACCATCAGCCCCATCGAGGCTGGTCTCGGCTGGATCACCAAGTTCGTTGATGGCAACGACTTCCTCAACCGCGAAATCTTCGCTGCACAGAAGGCTAATGGCGTGAGCCAAAAGATCGTTGGTTTCGAGATGATCGACCGTGGCATTCCACGTAACGGTTACGAAGTGTGCGACGCTGAAGGCAACGTGATCGGCATGGTTCGCTCAGGTAGCCCCTCACCTTCAACTGGAAAGAACATCGGTACCGCTTTGGTAAAGAAAGACTTCAGCAAGAAGGACACTGAGATCTACATCAAGATCCGTAACAAGCTTATCAAGGCTATCGTGGTCAAGATGCCGTTCTTAGCTTGATGAACGACAAGCAGGAACAGAAAAAGTTCTTTGGCAGTCTCGCCATTCCCGCCTTACTGGCTGCTATCATGCTGACTGTTAAGGTTATCGAGACCGCTTATGGATTCAACATGAGCCGTTGGGGGTTGATGCCCCAAACGGCTCATGGTCTTTTAGGCATATTAACCCTTCCCTTTCTTCATGGCGACTGGGAGCATCTTCTCGCCAACATCCCTGCCGTTTTGGTACTTGGCACAGCATTGTATTATTGCTACCCTACCCTTGCCCACCCTGTCATGATCATCAGCTGGCTTGCCAGCGGCTTCCTTACCTGGTGCATCGGCAATCCAGGATCCATCCATGTGGGTGCCAGCGCCTTGATTTACAGCCTCAACCTCTTCCTCATCCTAAGCGGTTTCATCAGGGGCAACCGCCGACTCATCGTGATCTCACTGATTATGGTGTTTCTTTACGGCGGCTTCGTTTGGGGTATGATACCAGCTTTAGCCAAGCTACAGAACATCTCATGGGAAGGCCATCTCAGCGGAGCCATTATAGGAATTGTTTTGGCATTGATACTACGTAAGAAAGGACCTCAGAAAGAGGAACACCACTGGGAAGAGGATGACGACAACGACGACTCCGACGAAGGAGATAATCCAGGTGAGAAGCCCTATTGGGATGTGCCTATGCCTTCCGACGAGGATTTAAAGATAGAATACCGATTTAGGCATTAACGCTTCTCGTTCAGGATATAATCCATCACTTGGTCCGCTATACTCTTTTGGCCAATGACATCAGGATGCATGCTTCTCGTATGAAGATCATACAGGTCAATGCAATTCACCTTATAATGATAGGCGATACGATGTACTGACTCCGCAAGATTCAAGCGTGTTTCCGCATCAGTACGATTGCGCCATGGATAGGTTTCCAGCAGAAAATACAGTTTGGCTTTAGGATAGAGCCGTTTCAAATTATCAAATAAATAAGCCAATGCCGGACGGAAAGTACAGAGTTGCTCTTCGGTCCAGTCGGAATACACATAATCGCCAAAAGGGACCTCGAAACGCACGTCGTTGGCACCTCCAAGAATGAAAATCACATCAGGATTACCCAAATTGTCCATACGCCGAATAAAGGAAAACGGGCCATAGTAATCAGAGGCATTCACGTTGGAAATCAAAGAACCTGAGAAAGAGTTGTTCTTTTCGAGCAACCAGCCTGCCGAGTCAGCCACTTGGTGCCACCACATCTGCTCCTGCTCAGTAATGCCAATTTCAGGATAGCCCTGCCAAAAATCGTTTGAATCAGGATCGGTGGTACCTTCAAAAGCCGAGTAGCTATCACCCAAAACCGAGAATTTAACCGGCGGCCTATTACAAGCCGACAATATGATTAATACCGCAGAAAATAAAAACAACTTTCTCATATTCAATGTTTTAAATAATCATTATCCTTCAAAAACGCATCCAAGATTTGTGTAGCAATGCTTTGTTGACCATCGACATTAGGATGCCATTTTTGTTTTATGATGAAATTAAGATCAATGCATTTCACATGGTAATGATTAGCGACAACATGCATCGACTCAATGAACGCATCTCGAACCGATACGTCAACGCCACCTGAACAAAGATCCATATCAATCAACATACACAGTTTCGCATCAGGATAGATCTGCTGCATTTGATCAAGGAGATAGGCCAACGCTGGACGGAACATGCAGAGCTGTTCTTCGGTCCAGTTGGCATAAATGTAGTCCCCTAAGGGTACTTCATCGAACACATCGTTGGTGCCTCCAAAAATAAAGATCACATCAGGGTTCCCAAGATTATTCATGCGTCGGATGTACGAATGTTCACTGTAACCTTCGTGTTCCATATTACAAATCAATGAGGCGGAGTATGAGTTGTTTTTCTCCAGTGTCCACCCCGTCTCATCAGCCACCAATGACCACCACATCAGTTCCGGTCCTGTAACACCAATTGTTGGGAAGCCCCACCATACCTTATTCGAATCAGGATCGACGTAGCCTTCAAAAGCCGAATAGCTGTCGCCTAACACAGAAAAACGAGCCTTAATAAACACGGAATCCTTGCCGCAAGAAGCAAGGAAAACCAAGAGCAATATGGCGACGACAGTCTTTTTCATTCTACAATGATCATTTCAGTCCTACGGTTCATAGCTCGATGCTCATCAGTATCATTAGGTACAATAGGCTTCATTGATCCATAGCCTTTTGCCGAGAGACGTTCCTCTTCAATTCCTTTGCTTATCAATGCTTGCCTCACCACAGCAGCACGCTCTTCCGAGAGTTTTACATTATACGTTTCAGATCCAACATTATCGGTATGGCCAGCCAGTTCCACGTGAATGTCGGGATGGCTTTCCAAAAAGGCGGCAAGCATATTGATGCCTTCGTCGGAATCCTGGGTAAGAGCGGCGCTACCAAACTCAAACTGGATGTTCACCAACCGCATCACTGTACCAAGCTTCAAGTCTTCCACGAAGTAGTCGTACACATTGACGGATTCCGGTTTCAGGTCGTCGTCCTTCAGCTGGAAAGCATAGATGTCGTAACCGCCAAAGCCGCCTTCACGGATAGAAGAAATCAGCGCTGTGTGTCCGTCAGCAGCAACAATAAAGTTAATCTCATCGCCAGGAGTGTTAATAGGATAACCTAAGTTGACAGGTTCCGACCACCCCCCTTTTTCGTTGCGGCGACTCACAAAGAGGTCATATCCGCCCATACCCGTATGGGTATCCGACGAAAAGTACAATGTTTTGCCATCAGGATGGATAAAAGGCGCCATCTCAGTGCCCTTTGTATTGATCACTGGGCCAAGGCTTTCAGGTTCCGACCAACGGCCGTTTTCATCTCTATAGCAATGATATAAATCAGCATTGCCATTACGACGTGAGGCAAAGAAAAGCTCTTTCCCGTCAAGGCTTAAGCAGGGTTGCGAATCCCAAGCGGGATCATTAACGGACTCGCCAAGGTTATCCAGTTTATTCCATGCCTCACTCTTTACGTCACGTATGACCCGATACAAGTCGCAGCCCGAATTATGCCGATCCATACCGCATACGGTGAAAAACAGCTCATCACCTTTGTAAGAGAAAAATGCAGCACCCATTTTGTCGTCAATCTCAGGATGTACATGTAGTTGTGTGGCAGGAAACCATTGTCCATTAGCTGCGTGAGCTAAGAACACCCCCTCTCGCTGATAGGCTGCTCCCTCAACGGAATAGCGGCGGGTAAACAGCAGTTCTTCACCCGTGAGTTCCAAGGCATTGACATATTCGTCGTTCAAGGTATTGACATTGCTGCCCAGACTGACGGGATTGAAATCCACCGGATAACTGACAGCCTCTTTCCTAAACCTTGCGGTGACCAACATTCGGGCGGCCTTCTCGTCGTTGGCTTTGTTGCCTGGTGCTTGTTTTTGGAACCATTCCAGCATAGCGACTTCTTCGGCGTACCGCATTTTTTTGTCATAAAGGCCTGCCAAGGTGAGTGCAGCGGGAGGAAACAGCATGGGATTGGCTTTGAGCGATTGTTCATAGCCTTCCATAGCCAAGCCGTAATCTCGGGTCTCCATACCGATTTCCCCTTGCAGCAGCCAAGCTTCGGCATACTCAGGATCCTTTTCCAAAGCCTTTTGTAGCTGTTCCAATGCCTTCTGGTAATCGCGTTCCGAATAGGCTTTTTGCGCCGCTTCATAGGCTTTCACAGCCTTCTTTGGATGCTCTTTGGCAATCCGTTTTTGGAAATCGGCGGTAAACACGCGGGCTGAAAACGCTGGAGAAGTCTCTGCTGACAGATAGCACTTGCCTTTGCCGTAAAAGCAGACGCCTTCGGCCTGGGTGCCAATGTAATTGTGCAGCTCAAAACGATGATTGGACAGCTTCACGCCAGCATCGTCAAAGTCGTAAATCAAATAAAGGAACGGAAGCCATACTTTATTTACATAGCCTACAACCACTAAGGTGCCATTCTCACGGTTATAATCGGCGCCGGTGATCATTCCTTGCGAATCGAAATTGTTGACCACTTCGGCCACCTGCACTCCAGGCGTTTTAGAGAGACGATAGAGCCGTGTGGTGCCTGTAGCCCAGCCTTTGCTAAACAGGTAAAGATACTCGTCAGTGGCGAACATAGCTTCGCAGTCATAGTCATGTTCGTGCTTTTTATGATCGAATGAGGTTTGGTCGGCAAAGCTAAAGCAAATGGAGTCAACGGTAATACTGGCATCGCCTTTCGATGGGATAGCCGATACTGGGAACACGAAGATCCTCAGGTTTTTGCGTTTGCCTTTGTTGTTGCCGAAGTCGCCTACGTAAACATTTTTTCCGTCGGTGCAAACATCTTCCCAATCTTTGTTTTTAGCATTCGCCAGAGTGATTCTCTGAACTACTTCAAAGGTAGCAGTGTCAAGTGCATAAAGAATCGGTTTGCCACCACTATCGTTATGGGTCCACAACCGTCCATTATGAAAGAAAAGACCTGAAGTTTCATTGACCTCCAATGGCAGTTCCGCCTTGAATTCCGGAGAGAACAGGGGGGTGTAACCTGCATAGCCTTCCTCCTGAGCCATGGCGAATGGCGCGAAGAAAAACGTCATTGCGAGGAACATTAGCAACGAAGCAACCCTCATTCGACGATCGAAGGATTGCTTCGCTACGCTCGCAATGACGTTCGGCCGAAACATCATTTATTCTTTTGGATAGATCTCGCCTTTGGCGGCCTTCAGGGTATTCTGAAGCAGTGAAACGATGGTCATCGGGCCCACGCCACCGGGGACGGGTGTGATCTTAGAAGCCACTTTATAGACCTCGTCGTAGTCCACATCGCCAAGAATCTTGTAACCCTTCGGGCTTTCAGGATCGTCGATGCGATGGATGCCCACGTCGATGACCACGGCACCGGGTTTCACCATGTCTGCAGTCACAAAGCCTTGCTTACCGATGGCAGCCACCAGAATGTCTGCTCTGCGGCAGATGTCAGCAAGGTTCTTGGTGCGGCTGTGGCAAAGCGTCACGGTGGAGTCGATACCCTTGCGCGACATCAAAATAGCCATAGGTGTACCCACAATGTTGGAGCGACCTAATACGACCACGTCCTTACCAACGGTCTCAATGCCAGAACGCTTGATCAGTTCCATGATGCCATTAGGTGTAGCGGGAACAAAACAAGGCAGTCCGAGCTGCAAACGACCCACGTTGATACTGGTGAAGCCGTCCACATCCTTTGAAGGCTTGATGGCGTTAATGATCTTGTCCTCGTCGATATGCTTCGGCAGAGGCAGTTGGATGATATAACCGTCGATCTCGGGATCCTCATTGAGAAACTTCACTGTGTCAAGCAGTTCTTGCTCAGTGGTCTTTTCAGGCAGGCGGTACACCGAGGAGGTCATACCCACGGAATGGCAGGCTTTCTCCTTTGAGGCCACATAGGTCTTGCTGGCGCCGTCCTCACCCACAATAACTGCGGCAAGATGCGGAGCGGGTTTGCCATGATCGATCATATCAGCCACCTCAGCGGCGATCTCTTTCTTAATCTGGTCGGAAATCAGTTTTCCATCAATAATTTTAGTATCCATAATGTCTAAATTTGTCAAGGTTTAAAGTTGATTGGAAGCATAAAATACACTCGAATAGGTTTGCCGCGCTGTTCACCAGGTATCCATTTCGGCATGGCCTTCACCACTCGGATAGCTTCTTCATCACAGCCGCCACCAAGAGAACGCATCACTTTCACTTCGTCCAAAGAACCGTCTTTTTCAACATAAAAGCTAACGAACACACGCCCTTGTATTCCAGCCTCACGGGCTTTCTCAGGATACTTGACATTTTTAGCCAAATAATCGGAAAGCGCAGTCATACCACCTGGAAATTCAGGCATCTTCTCAACAGTCATTATCATTTCAAACTCTTCAGTAGAAACATGGTCTGCCGACTTTTCATCTAAACAACTCCAAGATTTCTGTAATAGTTCCACTTTTTTTTGGATTCGCTCCAGTTGAGAATCCAGCTCACTTTGTTCTTCTTGGGTCAACTTGTCATCATCAGAATAGACGACTACTGATATGGCATCAAGATTTGATAAAAAGACTTCTCTTGCCTTATCCAAATCTTCGCATGAGTTTGCTTTCTCAAGACTTTGCTCGTATTGATCGTAAAAATACTTAGTAAACTGATACTCTTGTGTAAACTGTTTGACGTTGCCAGCATACGAAGCCCATGACATCGTAACAACTGTAATCAAAGAAAATATCAGCCTTTTCATCATTTTATATATTATTATCTGCGTCTCATCGCTCCAGCCATTCTCATGAGCTTTTTGCCACCGCCGGTAGTCATCATGCGCATCATTTTGGCGGTTTCCTCAAACTGTTTCACCAGGCGGTTCACCTCGACGATGGAAGTGCCGCTACCCATGGCGATACGTTTGCGTCGGGTGCCGTTAAGCAGCGACGGATTCTCACGCTCAGCTGGGGTCATGCTATAGATGATGGCCTCGATGCTCTTGAAGGCGTCGTCATCAATCTCCTCGTTCTTCAAGGCCTTGTCCATGCCAGGAATCATGCTGGCAAGTTCCTTGATGTTACCCATCTTCTTGATCTGCTGGATCTGCTTCAGGAAGTCATTATAGTTGAATTCATTCTTGGCCAGTTTGCGTTGCAGCTTACGAGCTTCTTCCTCGTCGAACTGTTCCTGGGCGCGTTCCACCAAAGAGACGATATCACCCATGCCGAGGATACGGTCGGCCATACGTTTCGGGTAGAACACGTCGAGTGCGTCCATCTTCTCGCCGATACCAACGAACTTGATAGGTTTCTCTACCACCGTGCGGATGGTCAAAGCGGCACCACCGCGGGTGTCACCGTCGAGTTTGGTAAGCACCACGCCGTCGAAATCGAGGCGGTCGTTGAAGGCCTTAGCGGTATTCACGGCATCCTGACCCGTCATGGCATCCACCACAAACAAAGTCTCATGAGGATTCACCGTTTCCTTAATCTTAGCGATCTCGTTCATCATCTCTTCGTCAACGGCCAAACGACCAGCGGTATCGATGATGACCACGTTCTTGCTCTGAGCCTTGGCGTGCTCGATGGCATGCTGGGCGATCTCCACTGGGTTCTTGTTGCCATCTTCACTATAGACTTCAACCTCAACCTGCTGACCCAAGACCTTCAACTGGTCGATAGCGGCCGGACGGTAGACGTCGCCTGCCACCAAAAGCACCTGCTTGCCTTTCTTGCGTTTCAGGTAATTGGCCAATTTCGCTGAAAAAGTGGTCTTACCAGAACCTTGCAGACCTGCAATCAGGATGATGCTCGGTTGACCTTTCAGGTTGATGTCGACATGCTCGCCGCCCATCAATTCGGCCAACTCGTCATGTACGATCTTAACCATCATCTCGCCAGGCTTCACGGTAGTCAGAATCTGCTGACCCAAAGCCTTCTCCTTGATGGTATTGGTGACATCTTTAGCGATTTTGTAGCTGACATCCGCATCGAGCAGCGCACGGCGGATCTCCTTCATGGTGTCGGCCACATTGACTTCAGTGATATATCCTTGTCCCTTAAGGACCTTGAACGAACGTTCTAATTTTTCGGTTAAGCCTTCAAACATATCTTCAAAAAATTTGGGTGCAAAGATAGAAAAAATGTTAATTTTGCGCAACTGAAAATTTATGGATCATGATTAAAGAAAACTTGGAGAAAATCAGGGCAACGGTGCCCGAAGGCGTCACCTTGGTGGCGGTTTCTAAAACCAAGCCTATCAGCGATTTACAAGAAGCATACGATGCCGGTCAGCGTATCTTTGGAGAGAACTACCCACAAGAGATGCGCGACAAGCACGAGGTACTGCCTCAGGATATCCAGTGGCACTTTATCGGCCATTTGCAAACCAACAAGATCAAATACATCATCCCATACGTCACCCTTATCCATAGCATTGATACGGCTAACCTGCTTGAGGCCGTCAACAAGGAGGCCAAGAAACACGACCGTGTGGTGGACTGTCTGTTGCAATTCCACATCGCCTTGGAGGAGACCAAGTTCGGCCTTGATTTGGACGAAGCCCGTCAGTTGCTTGATTCCGAAGCCTTTAAGCAGATGGAAAACGTCCGCATTTGCGGCGTGATGGGCATGGGCACTTTCACCGACAACATGGACGAAGTGCGCAAGGAGTTCAAGCATCTGAAATCGATTTTTGAGACTTTAAAGAAGGACTATTTCGCCAACCAGCCTCAGTTTAAGGAGATTTCGATGGGCATGTCGGAGGATTATCCGATCGCCATTGAAGAAGGAGCTACTTTAATCAGAGTGGGAAGCAAGATTTTTGGGGCGAGAGTTTATAATAAGTGAGAGGTGAAAGGTAAGAGGTGAGAGGTTATGACAATTCCTATTTTATTATTGGTTGTCGGTTTTGTGGCATTGATCTTAGGCGCCAATTGGCTCGTTGACGGCGCCACCAGCGTTGGCATCCGTGCCAAGCTATCGCCATTGATCATCGGTCTGACCATTGTAGCCTTCGGCACCTCGTTGCCTGAGCTGATCATCAACGTGTTCTCTTGCATCAAAGGCAACTCAGGACTGGCCATTGGCAACATCGTGGGCAGCAACATCATGAATATCCTGCTCATTCTTGGCGTAGCCTCCATCATCTACCCTATCGATGTAAGCCGGATCTCCATCCGGAGGGACATTCCCGCAGGTTTCGTGGCCACCACAGCATTGTTTTTGATGGCTAACAACTTCTTTACCGGCGGCAACAACACCATCAACTGGATCGAGGGATTGGTTTTATTATTATTAGCATGCGCTTACCTCTATCTTACCATGGTGAAAAACGAATCGCCAAGCTCTGAAGTGGAGGCCATCCAGATTCCGATGCCATGGGGTAAGACGATACTATTACTCGTGTTGGGCATCATCGGCCTTTACGCCGGTGGCGAGCTGGTATCCAACAATGCCCAGACGATTGCCAAGGCTTGGGGCATGAGCGATGCCATGATAGGTTTGACCGTGGTAGCCATGGCCACTTCGCTGCCCGAACTCATCACATCGATTGTGGCTGCCACCAAAAAGAACTCCGGCATCGCCATCGGTAACGTCTTAGGTTCCAATATTTTGAATATCTGCGTTGTATTGGGCATCAGCGGATTGATCACTCCGCTTCAGTTTGACGCACAGATGAATAAGACCTTGTTTTTCCTCTTTGGCGCCAATGCATTGATGTTGCTCTTCGTATTTACGGGAAAAGGCAGGAAGCTTTCCCGTTTCGAGGGATTTTTGATGCTTCTTGCCTATTCGGGGTTCATGGCCTATACGGTCATGACACGATAAACTTGGTCCGTATCAATCAGCCAATTCAAAGGTTTTCTTGAGTACTTCGTAATTGCTATAATCGATCTCTGGGTGGGCGTTATAGTAACCAGCCGAGATGGCCACAATGCGGAAGCGGTGCTCCTCAGGGCGATAGCCGTCATAGAAATCGCTTTCGGTCCAGAAAACACTCACGCCACCTACATAGAACGAGGTCTCGAGCGACGAGGAATAGTAGACCGTTTCACCTGTCTCAGTCGTTTCTGAATAATAGAAGGTCATAGGGATCTGACGCCAAGTGTTTTCGGTTTCCATATACACAAGCACCACGCCGCTGTTGTAGATATCGGAATTGACGGCCGGATAATCAAAATCGACGCGCCACGAAGTATTGTTATCCCAATACCAATCGTTCGGATATACCGTAAGGGTGCTCGAAGCTACATTGACATAACCATCCTGACCATCTTGACCTGCAGGGCCTTGTGGACCTGTTGGACCTTGAGGGCCCATCGGACCCATGGGGCCTTCCTTAGTGCATGAAACCATCAGGGCAAATGCCATCAAGGCTATAACGAAACTGAATACCTTTTTCATTTCTCATCCTCCTTGATTTGGAAGGCTCTCTTCACAGCCTCATAGTCACTGTAGTCCACATCGGGACGTGCATTGTAATAGCTGGCGGCGATGACCACGATCTTGAAATAGTGTTCCTCAGGACGGTTGCCATCGTAGAAATCGTTCTCCGTCCAGAAGATGCTCACCCCATTGCGATAGGTGGAGACTTCGAGCGATGAAGAGCAATAAAGTGTGTTTCCGCTACTATCTGTGGCGGTGTAATAGAACGTCATCGGGAGCTGACGCCAGGTGTTGCCAACACTCATGTAAACGAGCACAGCGCCGTAATCGTCGATATTGGCGTTGATGGCACCGTAATCAATATCCACACGCCATGAGGTATTATTGTCCCAATACCAATCTCTACTTACGACCTTAACCGTGGAAGAGCCCACATTAGCATTGCCCGGGTCGCCTTTCGGGCCGCGGCAGGAGGCCATAACAAGCACTGACATGACAGCCAGAACTATTACTGATAACTTTTTCATTTGATTAGGTTTTTAAATATTAGACTTAAATTATTTTCCTTTTTATTTGCAAATTTACAAAAATCTTGCCGAAATCTTTAATTTTGCGCCATGAAAGACAAAAATTACATCGTTCATATCGCAGGCATCGTCGCCATGATCTTTTGGGGCATGTCATTTGTGTGGTCCACACAGGTTTATGAGAGCCTCAATCCCACAGCAACCATCTTTTTGCGCTTGGTGGTAGCCACCATTTTCCTGACAGCGATACTTTTCGTCTTCCGTCTCAACGAGAAGATCCAGAAGCAACATCTTGGCCTTTTTGCCATTGCCGCCCTGTTTGAGCCCTTCCTTTATTTTATTTTCGAGGGCTACGGATTGAAGAACTCCTCCCCTGTCATCGGCGCCGGCATCATCGCCTTGATTCCGTTGGTGACTCCTATCGCGGCGCGCATCTTCCTAAAGGAACGGCTCACCCCAATGAACATCGTGGGCTTCATCATCTCGTTTGTCGGCGTCATCGTGATGCTGCTCAACAAGAACCTTGAGCTCACCGCCTCGCCCAAGGGCATTATGTTCCTTTGTGGCTCGGTGATTGTGGCGGTAGGCTATTCCATCGCCCTCATACGGCTCACCAAGCTCTACAAACCCCTCACCATCACTTGGATGCAGAACATCCTCGGCATGATTTATTTCATCCCGATGGTCTTCATCATAGAGCACTTTGAGCCATCCAATTTCGCCAATGTGAGCGCCTACATCGTTCCACTGGTTTGCTTAGGCATCTTCTGCAGTGCCGGTGCTTACGCCTTGTGGGCTTTTGCTTTCAGCAAGCTTGGCGCCTCACGGGCCAACGTTTATAGCAACCTCATCCCTGTTTTCACCGCAATATTCAGTTATCTTCTCGCCATCGAGGACATGACCGCGTTTAAGGTGATCGGCATCGCCATCGTAGTCGCCGGATTGATTCTTTCCCAACTCAAACCTCATTCAAAATGATTACCAGCAAGACCAACCCCAAGATAAAGAATTTAGTAAAGCTTCAGAAGGCTTCTGAACGCCGTGATCAAAACCGTATTTTGATTGAGGGTCAGCGTGAGATTGAGCGTGCCCAGAAATGCGGTTTCCAGATTGAGCAGCTCTACGTCTGCGAGTCGCTGTTGCGTGAGCCGTTGAGCATCAGGGCTGATTTTGTGGAGACGGTCACAGAAGAGGTTTTTGACAAGATCGCATACCGTGAAGGCAGCGATGGATTACTGGCAGTTGCCATACCTAAATACAAGAACCTCAACGAGTTCAAGCCCAAGAAAGACGCTTTGATTATTGTTTTGGAGACTGTGGAGAAGCCTGGCAACCTCGGTGCCGTGATGCGCACTGCCGATGCCGCAGGAGTGGATGCCGTCATCGTGGCCGACCCCGCCACTGACCTCTACAACCCCAACGCCATTCGCGCCAGCATTGGCTGCATCTTCAGCGTGCCGGTGTATGCCTGCTCCACCGAGGAATGTATCCATTGGCTGAAACAGAACGGCATCACCATCTATTGCACCTACCTGAAGGCTTCCATTGATTATCTTGACGCTGACTTCAGGAAGGCTTCCGCTTTGGTGATGGGCACTGAAGCCACAGGCATTTCCCAGGCCTGGGTCGATGCCGCTGACCAGAACATCATCATCCCGATGAACGGCATTGCCGACTCTTTGAATGTGTCAGTAACTACCGCCATTGTCACTTTTGAGGCAGTGAGGCAGAGAAGGAAACGTTAAAATCAGAATTTCACCTTCACGAACACAGGATAATGGTCGGAAGGATTGCGACGGATATATTTGTCGAACGAGATCTCCTGAGGAGCATCGAAAGCCTTGAGCGTGTCGATGGTTTCATCGGGGGTCCAATAGCTGTTGGTGAGCACGCCGTATGACTCCACTTGGATTTCGGGTGAGACGAAAACGTGGTCGATACGACTGGTGGTGTAATACTCAGTTTTGAAGGCGTTGAAGGTGCCATTTTCCGCGAAGCGGATACGAGCAGCATCGTAAGAGTCTTTCAACAATCCCGATTCTGTGAAGATGGTATAAATCTCATTGGTTTGATCGACGTTGAAATCGCCGGTGAGGACTACAGGAGCACCCTGAGCGATCTCACGAATACGAGCTACAACAAGTTTTGCTGCCTCACGACGGGCAATTACACCCACATGATCCATGTGCAGGTTGAAGTAATAAAAGACCGTTTCATCCAAAGAGAACTTGCCCCAGGTGCAGATGCGGATGCATACGGCATCCCAGCCCAAGCCTGGTTTCTCAGGCGTCTCGCTGAGCCAGAAATCGCCATGATCAAGCAACTTGATTTTATCCGTTTTATAAAAAATCGCCTCATGTTCGCCTGCACGTTCACCATCATCGCGACCGATGCCGATGTAATCGTAACCATCAAGCGCTGCCTTCATGTCTTGAAGCTGGCCGTACAGCACTTCCTGTGCCCCAAAAACATCTGGTGCCATAAAGTTCAACTGGTCGCAAATCACCTGGCAGCGTTTGTTCCACACATTGCCCTGGACGCTATCGTTCCAGTTTTTGTAACGGATGTTGTAGGAGCCCACCGTCAGCTGCTGGGCAGAAAGTTGAAATGACAATAGCAGTAGAGCGAAGAGAAGCAGTCTTTTCATAGTTTAGCGTATTTTATTCCGTTGATAATGTGGTGTCACCACAAGGATGAAGAATATTAACGAGACCAAAACAGAGCCCGAAGCCACCAAATAGGCCGTGGAGAAGGAGAAATGCTCAGCCAACATGCCGCCGGAGAAAATGCCGATACCCAAGCCCAAATCCCAGGTGGTCAGATAAGTGGATGTAGCCGTACCTCGCTGGGCGTTGGTTCCAAGGTTGATAAAAAGAGCGTTGAATGAAGGGAACGCGGCACCGAATCCCAAACCGCAACACAAAGCAATTAGCAAGAAAGCCACAGCTGTATAAGTTGGACCAATGGCATTGACGTAATGGCAGAGTCCCAATCCTAACAAGGCAAACACAGTGATACCTAAGCCCAAGGCGATCGTTTGGGTGACCTTGCCTTGGTCAATTCTCTTGCCTGCAAAGAGGCGTGAAGCAATCAAGCCTACGGCATAAACGGTGAAGAACAAACCACTGCTGATGGTCAGAGACATCTCCTTGGCATACAAGGCGATATAGTTGGAGATTTGTCCGTATGCGAACGCCAGCAAAGTGAACGAGACACCAGCCAACAAGCCTTTGATCAGGATGAAACGGTCCAACGAGATTGGGGGACGTTTCACTGGAGGACGTACCTTCGTCTTAATCTGCGAGGCAAACACCGCCGCCAAAAAACTACACAACATGCAACCCAAAAAGATGGCGTTGAAGCTAAGATGTTCATACACAAACAACCCCACCATTGGACCGACCGCCATGGCAATATTGTTAGCTACCCCGAAATAGCCAATGCCCTCTCCCCTATGTTCCGACGGTACCACGTCGATCACCAAAGTATTGCCGCCTACGGAAGTCAAGCCGAAAGCCAAACCGTGAACGATGCGGATGACGATGAGCATGGTAATGGTGGTGGCAAAAGGATAACCGCAAAACACGGCGGTAAACAGCGCCAAAGCCAACAGATACAAGGGCTTGCGCTTGAAAGCATCCATCATGTAACCTGAAAACGGACGTACCACCAAAGTAGCCAAAGTATAGCAAGAAATCACTGTGCCAATAATGGCATTACTTCCCTGAAACTGCTCAATAATGAAGAATGGCAAGACGGGTAATAAGAGATAGAACGAAAAGAAAAACAGGAAGTTAGCCGCACAAAGGCATAGGTAATTCTTATTGAACAGCTTCTCTTCCATGGTTACTTTTCGTTTTCTGGCGCAAAAATAGCAAAGAAGTCGTTAAAGTAACAAGGAATTTCGTATTTTTGCCGTATTGAGATACAAGCATGGAATTATTGGATTTATACGACAGCGACTTGAGGCCTACTGGTCAGACTGTGGAGCGCGGACAGCTTATTCCTCAGGGACTTATGATTCCCATCGTGGCCGTATTCATCCATAACAACGAAGGGAAGTACCTCATCCAAAAGGTCTCTGAAGCTAAGGGAGGCTACTACGCCACTACGGCAGGCCATGTGCAATCGGGCGAGATGGACTTCACCATCTCCATGCAGCGTGAACTGAAGGAAGAGCTCGGTCTCTCCATCACCCAAAGTGAGCTTAAATTACTGAGGATCAGAAGATACGGATACAAATTCACCCTGCTTTACATGCTCAAGAGCAATGTCCCAGTGGAGATGCTGCGTCTGCAAAAGGAAGAAGTGGAGTCGGTGCAATGGATGAGCCGCGAGGAGATTGAGAAACTCTGCGACGATGGGAAGTTCAACAAGATCCATTACCAGCTGCTTCTCGACTGTGAGGAACGCTTGACATCGCTCCATTTGAAAGAAAAACGCGAAAAAAACAAAATCTAAATCTATAAACTATACAAAATGATCGCAAAAGAATTATTGAATCCGAAAAGTATCGTGGTTTGCGGTGCTTCCAGTGATGTACATAAACCAGGTGGAAAGGCTCTGAAAAACCTTTTGGAGAGTCCCTTTAAGGGCCAGGTCTACGCCGTGAATCCCAAAGAGGCCGAAGTACAAGGCGTGAAGTGCTATGCCAAGGTTGATGACCTGCCACAGGTGGACTGCGCTATCCTCTGCATTGCCGCCAAATTCTGTGCCCAGACGGTCGATGTGCTGGCCAAGGAGAAAGGCTGCAAGGGCTTCATCATTGTGAGTGCCGGTTTCTCAGAAGAGAGCCACGAAGGTGCCGAAATCGAGAAGCACATCGTTGACACCATTAACAGCGTTGGCGGTTCGCTCATTGGCCCCAACTGCACCGGTTTCCTCAACGTGAACTATGCCGGCTGCTTCGACACGCCCATCCCAACACTTGACCCTCATGGTGTTGACTTTATCACTGGTTCTGGAGCTACGGCTGTGTTTATCAAAGAATATGGTATCAGCAACGGATTGAAGTTCAACAGCGTTTGGGCAGTGGGTAACTCAGCGCAACTTGGTATAGAAGACGTGCTGGAACATCTTGATAAAACTTTCGACCCTGTGAAATCAAGCCGCGTTATCATGCTTTATATGGAGAAGATTGGCGACCCGCAAAGGTTGCTCAATCATAGCCGCAGCTTGATCAACAAGGGCTGCCACATCGCTGCCATTAAGAGCGGCAATAGTGCTGCCGGCTCGCGTGCCGCATCTTCTCACACTGGCGCTTTGGCCACCAGTGACGTAGCTGTTGATGCTTTGTTCCGCAAAGCGGGTATTGTGCGCTGTTACAACCGTCAGGAGCTGACCACCGTCTGCGGTGTGTTCATGCACCCCGAAATTAAAGGCAAGCGTTGCGCCGTGGTGACCCATGCAGGCGGTCCTGCCGTGATGCTTACAGACGTGCTCTCTAATGGCGGTATGGAGGTGCCTTCACTCAAGGAACACCCCGCCAGCAAAGCCCTGTTGGAGAAACTCTTCCCAGGTTCCTCGGTGGGTAATCCCATCGACTTCCTCGCCACTGGTACCGCAGAACAGTTAGGCTATATCCTTGACACAGTGGAAAACGACTATACCGACATCGACTTTTCAGTCGTTATCTTCGGCTCTCCTGGATTGTTGAGCAACAAGGAGGTCTACGACCTGTTGGACGAGAAGATGAAGACTTGCAAGAAGCCCATCTTCCCTGTGTTGCCAAGTATCATCAACGTGAAGGATGAAATCAACGATTTCATTGCCAAGGGTCGCATCAACTTCCCAGAGGAATGCGTGCTTGGCAATGCCATCTGCAAGGTATACAATACGCCCAAGCCCAAGATGGGCAACATCGAGAATCTGCCTATTGATAAGATTATGGTGTCTCCCGCCGACGAGCCTGACAAAGCCGGGGTGGCTGAAGTGGCTGAGTCCATACGTGAGTTTGGTATGCTCACCCCGATTACCGTCAGCCCTGTGGATGGAGGCTATCGTCTTGTGAAGGGCCTCAAGCGTTTGCGTGCTGCCAGCTTGATCGGCATGAAAGAGATTGCGGCCTATGTTCAAGAAGGCGTTGTGGCGACTGACATTCCCGATATCGACGTGACCCGCATCCGCCGCACTATCGACCGTTGCCAGTCAGGCTATCTCGAGATTGCCGACTACAACGAACTTCTCGACGCCGCCGGCATCAGCCGCAAGAAGAGCGTGGAAGTGAGCAGGAAAGAAGACGCTCTCGCCTTCGCCAAGGAAGTGGGCTGCTCCAAGGATGTGCCGTTGGTGATGAAGGTCGTTGGTCCGCTGCACAAGAGCGACGTGGGCGGTGTAACCCTGAATGTCAAAGACATGGACACTGTAAGCAAGGAATTCGACCGCTTGATGGCCATCAAGGACACTTACGCTGTGGAGATGTATCCCATGCTTGACGGCACTGATGTCTATATCGGCGCCATCAAGGACCCGAAGTTCGGTCATCAGATCTTCTTCGGCTTAGGAGGCATCTTCATCGAGGTGCTGAAGGACGTCCAATCGGCCCTCGCTCCCATCACTGCCGACGAGGCAAAGGAAATGCTCAAGCTGCTTAGGGGGTACAAGATCCTGCAAGGTGTCCGTGGCCAAGAGGGTGTCAACCTCGACCTCTACGCCGACCAAATCGCCCGTGTGAGCGCCCTCGTACAGGCCGCTCCCGAGATCGCCGAAATGGACCTCAACCCGCTGCTCGGCAATCCGCGCTACGTGACAGCCGTCGACGCTCGTATCAGAATCGAAAAATAAACGCTTATGATTACCAGCCGTTCCACCATCTACCTGATCTACGCCGTCCTGGTGCTCTTCACCTTTTTCGGCGACAAACTGCTGAAGAAGACCGATAGGACCTCCCGTATTCTGGGCTACCTGATATGCATCATCGGCGACCTGGGCATTCTGGCGAACGGTCTGTGGACCTATTTCAAATACAAGGAAACCAACTATGAGATCGCCTCCCAGACCGGCTTCGTGCTGGGAGGCATCATCTTTGGCGTATGCGTTCTCTGTCTGCTAGGACGATACTGGCAGAACAAGGAATTGGACAAAAGAAGAAAATACGATCAGGAAAAATCATGAAAAAAGCCGACCTCATCACGATATTAATCGTCGCCGCAGTGGTTTGCGGCTTCGCCTTCATCCCAGGTGCTTGGGACTGGTTCAACACCACCACCGCCAAGCATGGCCTGCTGATGAGTTTCTTCAAATTTGCCCTTCTCGGCACTTTTGGCGAGATGTTGGCCTTGCGCATCCGCGAAGGCGTGTATATCAAGAAAGGTTTCGGGTTATTGCCCAAACTCTTGGTTTGGGGCGTGTTGGGCGTAGTCATTGCCTCGGCCATGACTATCTTCAAGACGGGTACCGTCAAGTTGTTGGATGGCGGCTTCCACCTCAACGGCAAGGCTGCCGAATGGTTCGCTGGTAGCCTTAGTTGGGGAAAGTTCTTCGTAGCCCTTTGCGTAAGCGTGCTGATGAACACGCTGTTCGCACCGGTGTTCATGACCTTCCACAAAATCACCGACATCCACATCGCCGAGACCGGGGGCTCGCTTAAAGGCTTTTTCAGCAGTCCCCTGAAAATCCGCGAGGCCCTTTCAAAGAAGATCAACTGGGATATCCAATATGGTTTCGTCTTTGCCAAGACCATCCCGCTGTTCTGGTATCCCGCCCACACCATCACTTTCCTGCTGCCCCCTACCCTTCAGGTGCTGTTTGCCGCCTTCCTGGGCGTGGTCCTCGGCGTGTTATTGAGCATTAAAAAATAAACAATATGAAAACCTACAAGTTCTTCAGAGGTCTGCTGAAAGCCTCGGCTTTCGCCACCGTGATGTTCGTGATGCAGGCTTGCTACGGTGCGCCTCATCCGGTTGAGGAGTACGACTACGACGAGGAGGAATACGTCGTTGACAACGACACCATCCAAGACGTCGATCAACAAGCCACCATCGAGGCTGAGGCTGAATAATCATGCTTCAGGCCTTCCATAACTATTTCCGGAAGAAGGAGACCCAGCTTCACGAGCTGGACTATCTCTTCTGGGAATGCACCCAACGATGCAACCTCAACTGTCGGCACTGCGGTTCCGACTGCACGGCGTCGTCGTTGTATCACGACATGCCCTTTGAGGATTTCTTGAAGGCCATCCAACCTCTTGAGAACCGATTCAAGCGCAACTCCATCCTGGTCGTCATCACCGGAGGCGAGCCTTTGGTACGCAAGGACCTTGCCGACTGTGGGCGGCAACTACGGCAACATGGCTTCCCCTGGGGCATCGTCAGCAACGGCTGGGCCTACGACGAGGCTCGCCATAAAGAGCTGATGTCCGCCGGACTGTGCAGCGTCACCTTCAGCCTCGACGGATTGCGCGACACCCACGACGCCTTCCGCAAACGCCAAGGCAGCTTCGACCATGCGCTCCAAGCCATCGATTTGGTGGCCAACGAGAAGCGGAAACTCGCCTACGACGTGGTCACCTGCGTCAGTCCGATGAACCTACATGAACTAGAAGAACTGAAGCAACTGCTTATCGTGCACCACGTAAAGGCTTGGCGTTTCTTCACCATCGAGCCCATTGGTCGCGCCGCCAACGACCCTAACCTACAACTCAACAACGAGCAGTTTCAACAACTGATGGACTTCATCGTCGCTACACGCAAGGAAGGCAAGATCGACGCCAAGTTCAGCTGCGAAGCCTACGTGGGACCTTACGAACGCAAGGTGCGCGACTGGTATTACTTCTGCCGGGCCGGCATCACCATAGGGTCCATCCTAGTGGATGGCTCCATCTCCGCCTGCCCCAACATCGACCGCCGCTTCGCACAAGGCAATATCTATCAAGATGATCTCCTCGATGTCTGGGAAAACCGATTCCAGCCTTTCCGCGACCGCAGCTGGATGCGCACGGGCATCTGTAGCGATTGCAAGGTTTACAAAAACTGTCTGGGAGGCGCTTTTCACCTACACAGAAAAGATTCTGAGGGCATTTTGATGTGCCATTATCAGAAGTTAGAAGGCAGAAGAAAGAAGTAAGAAGAAATTATTTTAAAAAAAAATCATTTTTTTCTTGACAGCAATGTTTTTTGTTGTAATTTTGCAGTGTACTAATTCACTAATACACTAATAAATCACAATAAAAAACCAATTTAAAATGATTGAAATCAAGAACTTAGACTTCGGCTACAAGTATCAGCCCGTCTTCAAGAACATCAGCCTGAACTTCGAGAAAGGCAACATTTACGGATTATTGGGTGAAAACGGTGTGGGTAAGACCACCTTGTTGAAGCTCATCAGCGGGTTGCAGAAACCCACCGCCGGCGAATGCATTGTGGATAAGGTCGCCCCCTTCAACCGTTGGCCCGAGACCCTTCAAAAGGTCTATTTCATCTCCGAGGATTTTGCCATCCCCGAGGGAACACCTATTAATAATTTAAAGGAGCTTGCCCCCTTCTACCCCAACTGCAACGAGGCCCAGTTCATGGAACTCTGCAAGGAGATGGAGGTCGATCCCACCCGCAAGTTTGGCGAGCTCTCCTTCGGTCAGCAAAAGAAATGTTTGATTGCCACTGCCCTGGCCCTCAACACCGACTACCTGCTCCTCGATGAGCCCACCAACGGTTTGGACATCCCCTCCAAGACCTTGTTCCGTCAGGTCATCGCCAAGCATGCCAACGAGAACCGCACCATCATCATCTCCACCCATCAGGTGAAGGACGTGGAGAACCTTATCGATCCCATCATCATCCTCGACCACGACGAGGTGCTGTTGAAGGCCACCTTCCGCACCATCACTGAGAAGCTTTATTTCGACTACGGCACCGTGAAGGACGACGATGCCCTTTACAGCGAGATGATTCCAGGCGGATACGTCAATGTCACTCTCAACCCCGAAGGTGTCGACAGCAAGGTCAGCGTGGAGATTCTCTTCAACACCGTGATGAAGAACAAGGAAACCATCAAGAAAATCTTTGGTTAAGAAAGGGCTAAGTCATGAATAACAGATTTGATTTGAAACGTTTCGGTCAGGTCATTGCCGAGGATTGGAAGCTCTACCTCCGTCGGTTCGGTGTCACCTTGATTGTATGGGCCAGCCTTCCCGTCCTGATCTGGATCACCTCCTTGGTGTTTGAGGTTGAGATCGATCCCGGGGCCCGTGCCGGCTTCATCGCCGCTTTCATCATCGCCACGGTGATGACCGTTCCCGCCAACATGTACGGCAAAGCCAACCTGTCGCGCGACGGTGTCAGTTTCGCCATGTTGCCCGCCACCAGTTCCGAGAAGTTCTTGAGCATGGTGCTCTACTGTTCCATTGTCACCCCCCTCTTTTGCGGTCTTGGCGCTTGGGCGGTAGACTCACTTCTGACCCTTCTCCCCTTTGGTGGTTTCAAGGAATTTGTCATCCCTTTCGAAATGGATCACCTTTTCCATAATCTTCTTTTTGCGGCCATGCTTTTCCTCACTGAATCAGCGCTCTTCATGCTGGGCAACATGATCTTCAAGAAACGCAAGACCGGCAAGACCTTCGCTTGGATTCTCCTGATCCTCTTTGTGTTGACACTGATTATCCAGATTGATTTCATTTGGAATGGTCTGGACTACCTTATGGTACAAATCACAAGTCCCATTGCTGCCTATTGGTTTGGTATCGCTATATTGCTAGTCCTCACTACCGGCCTCAATTTGTTTACTTATCGTAGAATCAAGAACCAAAAATATTAATATATA